>Ga0157380_10000037_pt1 | contig 80856 bp, 84 predicted proteins | sample S35metaG_FD_119757 | JGI IMG/M metagenome (GOLD analysis project Ga0157380, IMG submission 119757) | Switchgrass rhizosphere microbial communities from Kellogg Biological Station, Michigan, USA - S3-5 metaG | ecosystem: Host-associated > Plants > Roots > Rhizosphere > Soil | place: USA...
CGATGGAGATCATCGACGGTCTCGAGGAGGAGGCGCGCGGCGTCTACTCGGGCTCGGTCGGCTACTTCGGCGCCGACGGCCATACCGACCTCAACATCGTCATCCGCACGATCGTGATGCGGCGGGGCGGGCGGACGACGATCGGCGCCGGCGGCGCGATCGTGATGCAGTCCGATCCCGAGGAGGAGTTCGACGAGATCCTGCTCAAGGCGCGGGCGCCGATGGCGGCGATCGCCCGCACCCTGACCGGCGGCGAGGGCCCCGACGCCTGGAGCGTCGAGCTGGAGCCGGTCGCCCGGCAGGCGGAGGTCGCGTGACCGATCCGGTGACGACCGGGAGCACGGTGCGGGCGGCGGGGGCCGAGGACGTCGCTGCGGTGGTGACCGCGGTCGAGAGCCTGCTGGCCGAGCTCGGCGGCCGCAGCCCCGAGCGCTCTGAGCTTGAAACTGAGGTCCGCGCCCATCTGGATGACCCGGATGGCGCCTCGGTGCTGATCGCGGAGGCGGACGGCACGGTCGTCGGCCTCCTCAGCGCCAGTTGGCAGCGGGCAATCCACGTTCCCGGCGTGTACGCGACGATCCAGGACCTCTGGGTCGATGAGGCTTGGCGCAGTCGCGGCGTCGGGGCGGAGCTGGTCGAGGCGATCGCATCCCAGGCGCGAATGCGCGGAGTCAGCCGACTCGAGGTCGGCCTCCCGCGCGAGACCTTCGCGGCGATCGCTTCGACCGAGTCCTTCTACCGCCGCAACGGCTTCGAGCACCTCGGGCCGCGGATGCGGAGGCTGCTCGGTGACGACTGAGCTGTTGATGATCGAGCAGCGCCAGGGCGACGGCGACGGCGCCTTCTGGGTGCGCGAAGGCGAACGGCTGATCGAAGGCCAGGACAGCAACCTGCGCCTGGTCGAGCTGCGGGCGGGGCTGATCCGCCACTCGCGGGTGCGCCCGGTCGCCGCCGACGCGCCCGACGAGGAGGTCGAGCGCACGCTGGGCGAGCTGCACGAGGCCGAGTACCTGCGGGTGCTGCACGAGGTCTCCTCGTCCGAGCCGGTGGTGATGCCGGACTTCGCCCCGCCCGGACTGGAGCCCGACATCCCCGTCAACAAGGCCCTGGTCACCGCCGCGCTGGAGGGGATCCGCACCTCGATCACCGCCGCCGAGCGGCTGCTCGAAGGCGCCCGCTTCACCTATGCGGTCTGCCGGCCGCCCGGGCACCACGCCGGGCCCGCCTTCCACGCCGGCTACTGCTACCTCAACAACGCCGCCGCGGCGGTGCGGCGGCTCTCCGACGGGGGCATGAAGCCGATCGGGATCATCGACCTCGACCTCCACTACCCGAACGGCACCTCGGCCCTGGTCGAGCGGATGGGCCCGGTCGCCGCCCTGCACTCGCTGCACGCGGCGCCGGTCACCAACCTGCCGCCGGGGACGCCGCTGCCGCAGATGGCCGGCGAACGCGCCGTCGCCTTCGACGAATGCCCCGGCGAAGAGACCTACCTGCGCGAGGTCGCCCACTCGATCCACGACCTCTCCGAGATCGCCCGCGCCCTGGTCGTCTCGCTCGGCTACGACACGGTGGCCGGCGACCCGCACGGCGGCTGGAGCTTCGGGCCGGAGATCTTCGCCGAGATCGGCCGCCTGCTGGCCCGCTCGGGGCTGCCGGTCTGCGTGATCCAGGAGGGCGGCTACGCGCTCGACGAGCTCGCCGCCTGCAGCCACGCCTTCGCCACCGGCCTGCTGGGGGGCGACGAGCGATGAGCGCCGCCGAGGGCCTGGAGCCCTTTCGCCGCCGCCTCGACGAGATCGACAACCAGATCGCGAAGCTGCTCGGCGAGCGGCTCGACATCTGCCGCGAAGTCGCGGTTTACAAGAGCGAGCACGAGATCCCGATGATGCAGCCGGATCGGGTCAAGATCGTCCGCCAGCGCTACCTCGACCGCGGCGCCGAGGTCGGCCTGCCGCAGGAGTTCAGCTCCGACCTCTTCGACCTGCTGATCGCGACCACCTGCCGGCTCGAGGACGAGCTGATGGACGAGCTGGCCGCGCAGAACGGGGGGAGGGACGCCGCGTGAGCGCGCTGCCGCCCGGACCGAGGATGCCGCGCGCCCTGCAGGCGTGGGGCTGGACCCAGCGCCCGCTGCCCTGGCTGGAGAAGTGCCAGCGCCGCTACGGCGACACCTTCACCCTGCGGATCCGCCACTACGGCGACTGGGTGATCCTCGCCGACCCCGACGACGTGAAAAAGGTCTTCACCGCCGGTCGCGCCGTCGGCGTCGACACCGCCAACCCGCTGCTCGGGCCGCTGCTCGGGCCGCGCTCGGTGATGCTGCTGGAAGAACCCGAGCACCTGACCCGGCGCAAACTGATGCTTCCCTCCTTCCACGGCCAGGCGGTCCAGGCCGACTCGGAGATGATGGCCGAGGTGGCGCGGCGGGAGATCTCCCGCTGGCCGGTCGGCGAGCCCTTCGCGCTCTGGCCGCGGATGCAGGACATCACCCTCGACGTCGTCATGCGCGCCGTCTTCGGCCCCGACTCGGCGACGCCGCGCCTGCAGCCCCTGCGGGAACGGCTGCAGGAGCTGACCACCTGGATGAACGAACCGCGCAACCTGGCGAGGCTGGCCGCCCTGGGCCCGGGCTGGGTGACGCGCAGCCGCGGCTACCGCGAGGCGATGGGCGCGGTCGAGACGGCGGTGATGGAGGAGGTGCGTCGCCGCAAGGCGCTGCCCGAGGGCGCGGCCCCGGACGTCGTCTCGATGCTGGTCTACGCCCGCTACGAGGACGGCGCGCCGCTCTCCGACCAGGACCTGCGCGACGAACTGGTGACCCTGCTCTCCGACGGGCCGACCTCGAGCACGCTGGCCTGGACCTTCGAGCGGCTGCTGCGCAACCCGGACAAACTTCACCAGCTCCAGGCCGACATCGTCGGCGGCGACGGCACCTACCTCGACGCGGTGGTGAAGGAGACGCTGCGGCTGCGGCCGCCGGTGCCGGTTGTGGTCCGCAGCCTGCTGGAGCCGATGCGGCTCGGCGGCTGCGAGCTGCCGGCGGGGACCACGGTCGCCCCCTGCATCCACCTGATCCACCGCGACGAGCGCAACTACCCCGAAGCCCACCGCTTCCTGCCCGAGCGCTTCGTCGGCAAGCAGCCGGGCACCTACACCTGGATCCCCTTCGGCGGCGGCGTCCGCCGCTGCCTCGCCGCCAGCTACGCGGAAATGGAGATGAAGCGGGTGCTGCGGATCGTGCTGGAGACGACCGAGCTGCGCACGGTCGAGACCGGCGGCGAGCGCGCCCGCAAAAGCGCGATCTCCTTCGCTCCCGACCAGAAGGGGCTGGTGATCGCCGAACCGAGGGAAACCGAACCGGCGGGGCCGCGCGCCCTGGCCCCGGTCTGAGGGGGAAGCGTGAGCGACAGCGACATCCTCATCGTCGGCGCCGGCGCCAAGGCCGCCGCGATCGGCGCCAAGGTACACACGATCAACAGCCTCGGGCTCGGGGAGATCTCGATGACGGTGATCGAGAAAACCGAGCCGGCCGCCTCCTGGAAGGGACGCAACGGAATGACCTCGGGCGAGGAGCCGCTGGCGATCCCGCCGACCAAGGACATCGGCTTCCCGTACCAGAGCTCACGCCAGTTCGGTGCGCTCGGCGACGAGATCGACGCGGCGCTGCTGCCGTTCACCTGGCAGCGCTTCGCGATGGAGCGCCACGAATACGCGGCCTGGGTCAACTCGGGCTCGCCCTCGGTCCTGCACCAAGATTACGGCGAGTACCTGAGCTGGGTGCTGGAGCGGGCGAGCAACGGGGTGACGGTCTACGACGGCCGGGTCACCGAGGTGACCCTGGCCGAGGGGCACGACCGCTGGCGGGTCGACGTCGCCGAGCGCGGCCACCCCGAGGACCCCGAGCACCACACCGGTCGCACCCTGATCCTCACCGGCCCCGGCGTCCACCGCCACTTCCCGCACGACCCGGAGGTCGAGTCGCGGGTCTTCCACTGCGACAGCAGGCGCGACGAGTTCGCCCGCGTGCCGGAGGGCGAGCCGGCGGAGATCGCGATCGTCGGGGGAGGGGAGAGCGCGCTCAGCGCCCTCGTATTCCTGCGCGCGCTGCGGCCGCTGGCGCGGCTGACGATCTACACGCCGACCCTGCCGCTGAGCCGCGGCGAGAGCTTCCTCGAGAACCGGGTCTTCGCCGATCCCGACAACGTCGAATGGGAACACCTCGACATCGAAACCCGCCGCGACTTCGTCAAGCACTGCGACCGCGGCGTCTTCGACGCGACCGTGCTGGACCGGATCGCCGACGACGATCACCTCGCGTTCGTCACCGGCCGCGCCATCCACGTCTCGCTCGCCGACGACGGCGAGGCGGCGGTACTCGAGTTCGAGAGCCCTTCGGCGGGCCTGCAATCCCAGCCTTACGACTTCGTCATCAACTGCACCGGCTTCGACCTTCTGCGCCAGCTGCGCGGCCTCTTCCCCGACGCCGTCCGCGATCAGGTCGAAGAACAGTGCGGTCCACTCTGGGACCGCCCGCCGCAGACCGAGGTCCCGATCGGTCGCGGCCTCGAACTCGAGGGGGTGCGGCCGCGCCTGCACATCCCCGGCCTCGGTGGCCTCCGGCAGGGCCCCGGCTTCGCCAACCTCGGCAGCCTGGGCCTGCTCGCCAATCGCGTGCTGCAACCGCTTCTGGTCGAACTAGGTATCCCTTTTGCAGGGATTTCTGAAACGATGGAAGACAAATCCTTATTACTCGATTAGGGAGGGCGTGGGATGTCGATCCGGTCAACGAATTGGAGGTTGCCGCTGCTCGCGCTGGCGGTCGCTGCGCTGGCGCTGCTGCCGGGCTGCGGCGGGTCGGACGACTCTTCGTCCGGCAGTGAGGCGAATCTCAGCGGCGACGCCCTCTCGAACATCGACCTCGCCAGCACCCGTGCCGCCGCGGACAGCAAGATCGACAGCGGCAACGTCTCCGAACTGGAAGAAGCGTGGTCGCTGCCGATCAACGGCGTCGGCGTCTACGGCAGCTACGCCTCCACGCCGGTGATCGTCAACGGCGTCATCTACTCGCAGGACCTCGAATCGAACGTGCAGGCGGTCGACCTCGCCAGCGGCGAAGTCATCTGGACGAAGAAGTACGAATCGGCCAGCCACGGTCCCAACGGCCTCGCCGTCGCCGACGGCCACGTCTACGGCGCCACCGCCGGAGAAGCGTTCGCGCTCGACCAGAAAACCGGCAAGGAGGCCTGGCTGACCGACCTCGAAGGCGCGGTCGACATGGCCCCCGGCGTCCACGACGGCAGGGTCTACGTCTCGACCGTGCCCGAGACCCCGCAGGCGATCTACGAACCCGGAGAGGTCGGCACCCTCTACGCGATGGACGGCAAAACCGGCAAGAAACTCTGGCAGTGGGACACCGTCCCGCAAGACCTCTGGGGGAATCCGAAAGTCAACTCCGGCGGCGGTCTCTGGTACCCGCCCTCGTTCGACGACAAGGGGTTCGTCTACGCCGGCACCGGCAACCCGGCGCCGCTGCCCGGCGAGGCGGGCGAACCGTGGGGCTCGAGCCGGCCGGGGCCGAACCTCTACGCGGACTCGCTGGTCAAACTCGATCCGAAGACGGGCAAGCTCCTCTGGTACTACCAGGAGACGCCCCACAACATCTACGACTGGGATTTCCAGAACTCACCGGTCCTGACCAAGGCCGGTGGTCGCGACGTGGCGATCGGCGCCGGCAAGTCCGGGTTCGTGGTCGCGGTCGACAGGAAGACCGGGAAGCCGGTCTGGCGCACCAGCGTCGGCCGCCACAACGGCCACGACAAGGACAACCTCTACGCGATGCGCGGGGAATACGACAAGATCAAGACCGGTGAGGTCTTCCCCGGCCAGCTCGGCGGCGTGATCGCCCTCGGCGCGGCCGACGACAAACGCATCTACGTGCCGATCGTCAACCACTCGATGACCGTCGTCTCCGGCTCGGAAATCACCGAAGAAAGCGCGGCGACCGGCGAAGTGGTGGCGCTCGACCTGGCGACCGGCAAGATCGTCTGGCAGGCGGAAATGTCACAGCCCGCCTACGGCTCGCTGCTCGTCTCCGGCGACATCGTCTTCGCGACCACCGCCGACGGTGTGATCCACGCCCTCGACTCGGGCAAAGGCGGGGAAGTCTGGCAGGCGGCGCTCCCCTCGGGCACCAACGCCGGAGTGATGATCAGCGGCGACACCCTGGTCGCCGGCGCCGGGCTGCCGGTGGCCGAAGGCCAGACGGCGAAACTGGTCGCCTACCGGCTCGGCGGCTGATCGAGGGCTGATTTCGACCATGCGGCGGGCACGGCTAATGTGCCCGCTGCATGGCCGTCAAACGCAGCGCCGGGGTCCTCCTCTTCCGCCGTGGCGGCGGCGCGACCGAGTTCCTGCTCGCCCACCCAGGTGGCCCCTTCTGGGCGAAGAAAGACGCGGGCGCCTGGTCGATTCCCAAGGGCCAGATCGAGGACGGCGAGGAGCCGCGCGCCTGCGCGATCCGCGAGCTGGAGGAGGAGCTCGGCCCGGCGCCGGAGCTCGATCCCGAGGCGCTGATCGAGCTGGGCTCGGTCCGCCAGCGGGCGGGCAAAGTCGTCGAAGCCTGGGCGGCGGAGGCCGATTTCGACCCCGCCTCGCTCGCCAGCAACACCTTCAGCATGGAATGGCCGCCGCGCAGCGGTAGGCAGGCGGAGTTTCCCGAGGTCGATCGGGCCGAGTGGTTCGGCCTGGAGACGGCGCGGGAGAAGATCCTCCCGGCGCAGGCCGAGTTCCTCGACCGGCTGCTGGAAATCCTGGCAAACGGCTGAGCCCGGCATATACTCGCCGCGGGATGGAAAACGGCTCTACTCCGCGCTCCGAGGAGGCTGGGGATCCGACCCAGAACGGCTCGCTGCCACTTTCGGCCCGCCTGCTCGGCGTCGGCGTGCGCGGGGCGCGCTCGGTAACCAAGGCAACCGGGATCGACCGCGCGGTCGAGGTGGCCGCCGAGGAGGCGATCGTCGCCGCGGTCGAGAGCAAAGCCGTCGAGCGGGCGATGGCCAGGGTGCTGGAAGGCCCGGTGGTCGAAGAGGCCGTCGAGGGCGCGCTCGAGAGCGAGAAGGTCAAGCGGGCGCTGCTGGAGGCGATGGACAGCGAGCTGGTCGACGAGGTCTGGCGGCGGTTGCTGGCCAGCGAGGAGGCGCAGCAGCTGGTCGAGCGGATAGCCGAGGCACCCGAGGTGCGGGCGGCGATCAGCGCCCAGGGGATGGGCCTGATCGAGGACATCGGCCGCACGATCGGCAACCTCGCCCGCCGCCTCGACGACCGCTTCGAGCGGATCGTCCGCCGCATCTTCTTCCGCCAGCCGAGGCTGCTGCCGACCGACCGCGCCGGCGTGGCCAGCCGCGGCCTGGCGATGCTGATCGACGGCGTCTTCGTCAACCTCGCCTTCACCGCTTTCGTCGCCCTCGTCACCCTGCTCGCCAACGCCTTCGGCGGCAACGGAGAAGGCGGCAGCAGCCTGGCGATCGCGGTCGGCTCGACCGCCTGGCTCTCCTTCGGCGCCATCTTCCTGATCGGCTTCTGGTCGCTGGCCGGCCAGACGCCGGGGATGCGCTTCGTCGGCATTCGGCTCGGCGAGCGCCTCTCGCTGCGGCGCAGCATCAAGCGGCTGATCGGCCTCGGCCTCTCGGTCGTCACCTTCGGCATCGGCTTCCTCGGGATCGTCTTCCGCGAGCGGCGCCAGGCTTGGGAAGACCGCCTCTCCGGGACCGACGTCCTCTACGACGAGCGGCGGCCGGAGCCGGCGCCGTGGTCCGGTGGGCTAGATCGGAGCGCCGGAGCGGTTGGGGAGGCGCCGCTGGACCAGCAGGGTGGCGGTGCCGCTGGCGATCAGCAGGACCACGTTGATGGCGAGGACGAGCAGGGTGCCGAGCGCGTGGTCGATCCCGCCGGCGCCCAGGGCCACGCCTAGGTAGGCCGAGGCGGGCATCGTCGTGACGCTGATCGCGACGCCGACCGCGGCGCTGGCCCGGGTCTCGAAGGAGAGCATGCCGGCGATCCCGGCCGCGAGGGCGACCAGCACGGTCGAGTAGTCGGTCGTGGCGAGGGTGCTGAGGCTGCTCTCCTCGACCTCGAAGCCGTCCGGCAGGAAGCCGAAGAGGCTGAGCAGGGCGCTGATCACCGCGGCGGTGAGGACGACCAGGCCGAGGCCGAGAAGCAGGGTGACGAAGGCACGGCCGGCGAGCCTGCGTTCGCCGCGGGCGAGACCGACGCAGGTGGCGCAGATCGGCAGCAGATCGGGGCTGACCGCCATCGCGCCGACGATCAGGATCGAGCTGCTGGAGATGACGCCGCAGGCGGCGATCACCGCGGCGACGTTGATCAGGGCCAGGTAGCGGGCCAGCGGGCGCGAGTTGGCTTTGGCGGCGCCCAGCACTTCGACCCAGGCGAAGCCGTCGATCCCGCCCTCGCCGTGGTGGTGGCGGTGCTGGGGCGCGACCACCTCCATTTTCGTCAGCACGTAGTCCTCGACCGGGATACCCAGCTCGGCGATCTTCTCGACCAGGACGTCGGCGCTGCTCGGTTCGACGTCGGCGACGAACACCCGGGCCTCGGCCTGCGCCTCGTCGGGCTGCTGGACGACCCGGCGGACGCCGGTGTGGCCGCGCAACAGCGCGCCGAACTCCTCGGCCCGGTGGTGGGCGATGGACGAGCGCAGCCTCAGCATCTGAGTGTCAGGAGACCAGCTTGACGACCTTGAAGGCGCGGTCGCCTTTGGGGGTCTCGACGGTCACCGTCGAGCCCACCTTCGCGTCCATCAGCGCCCGGCCGATCGGCGACTCGGCCGAGAGCCGTCCCTCGGCGAGGTTGGCCTCGGTCGATCCGACCAGGGTCCAGACCACCGTTTCGCCTTTGGACTCGTCGAGCACCTCGGCGGTGCGGCCGAAGGAGAAGAAGTCGCTGTCGAGCTCGGAGACCTCGACCACGACGGCGTTCCGCAGGCGCTCCTGGAGCCGCTTGATCCGCGTCTCCATGTGCGCCTGGTCCTCTTTGGCGACGTGATACTCGGCGTTCTCCTTGAGGTCGCCCTCCTCGCGGGCAACCTTGATCCGCTCCGCCATCTTGTGCCGCGCCGGGCCTTCCAGCTCGGCCAGCTCGGCTTTCAGCTCTTCGATTCCTGCCTGGGTGATCGGCTCACCGGTCTGCTCCTGAGGGTTCATCCCCAGAGCGTGCCAGATCAGGCGGAAATCAGTCGCCGCCGTTGGCCGTGAGGAAGGCCCCCGAGAAGGCCTTGACCTTGGCGCCGGCCGCCTTGCCGAGCGGGTCGAGGGCAAAGAGGTCCTCGACCGAGCGCAGCACCGAGTAGGGGTCGTAGGCGGCGCCGTCGGTGCCGCCGGGAGTGAGCAGCGGCGAGATCAGCAGCCCACCGACATTGCGCGGGTCGGCCGGTGCCGTCGCCGGGTCGGCCGCCGCGGCGGGATCGGCGGCGCCGAAGCTGACGATCAGCAGACCGTCCTCCTTGTAGGCGGGGGAGGCGAGGATTTCCGGCACCACTTTGGCGAGGAAGGCATCGGCTGCGGCCGGCCCGTCCGCGGTCCCTTCCGGGCAGCTGCCGCGGAAGCCGGCGTTGCAGAGGCTGGGGGAGAGGTAGGAGAAGTTGGCGGTCTTCTCGGTCTTCTTCAGGTCGCCGGCCAGTTTGTCCAGCGGCACGTCGTTTTCGTCGCAGTCGCCGAGGTCGAGCAGCGAGTGGAAGAAGACGAAGGGGTTGAGCAGCGGTGAGTAGCCGCTCGGCGTCGGCGCCACCGCGGCCTCGGGTTCGGGCTGGACACAGCTCTCCGGTTTGGCTTCGGGGTTCTGCATCCCCTCGATGTAGCCGTGCCAGCGCAGCCGCGCCCCGACCAGCTGGTCGGCGAGGGTCAGGGTTTCGACCTCGTAGACGCACTCTTCGTAGCGCGGGCAGCCGGCCTTCGCCGCCGGGCTCGGCGGCTGGCCGCTGACCGTGGCGATGCCGTTGGGCAGCGGCGCGGTGTCGAGCAGCGAGTAGTCGGTCAGCAGGACCCCCTGCGGGCGCAGCTCGCCGGAGAGGTAGGGCATCTGCGAGGCGATGCCGAAGGTGGCCTCGTAGCCGGGGCTCGCCAGCGAGATCAGGAAGACGTGCTGGATCGGGCCCGGTTCGGCTTCTTCCGGTTCGGAGGGGGGAGGGGCCGGCGCTTCCGGTTCGGGTGCCGGTGCTGGTTCGGAGGCAACCGGGGTGGGGGCGGGCGCCGGGGCGGAGGCGATCGGCCCCGAGCTAGACGCCGCTTCCGGAGCGGAGTAGGACGGTTCGGCGGGTTCGGCCGGGGCCGCCGCCAGGGTGCTTTCCTGCTCGGCCAGAGCCTGCAGGGCCGCCGCCTCCATCGGGCTCATCCCGCTGGAGCTGTTTGCCCCGACCGCGACGATCCCGGAGGTGGCGACCAGCGAGGAGGCGACCAGCACGGCGAACCGTTTCCCGGTCAGGGTCTCGGCCGCCGCGGCGGCCTTCAGCAGGGCGGCGGAGAGGAACTTCACGCCGGCACCTCCCGGCCGTGCTTCAGCTCGGTCTCAGCCGGAACCGCGACCGGCGTCAGCGAGTGGCCGCACTGCGGGCAGAAGCGGTCGGCCGGCCCGTAGGGCGAGCTGCAACTGGGGCAGAGGCCGGCGGCATCGGAGCGCTCCAGCTCCAGCAGACGATCGACGGCCAGCAGGTCGGCGTCGACCCGCTGCAGCTCGGCGGCTTTGCGGGTGAGGACGTCGAGGCGGACGTGGTCGCGGATCGCCATCTCGTAGAAGGCGCCGCCGAGGTCGGCCTGCATCACCGTGAACTTCTCCAGCAGCCGGTCGCGCTGGGCCAGCAGCTCCTTGTTCTCGGGCACCGGCACCGCCTGCTTCTGGGCGGCCGGCGCTGCCTTTGCCTGCGGTTGCCTGGCGGGTGAGGGCTTGCGCCGCCACTCGGTCGCCCGTTCGAGCAGCTTCGCGCCGATCACGGTTCCACCCCCGAGGGCGCCGGGGCGCTGCCGCCTTCGCCGCCGACGACGATCACGTCGGGCAGATTCTGCTGGGCGGTGATGTAGTCCTCGCCGACCTGTTCCGGGTTTTCTTCGACGATCCGGGTGTCTTCTTCGACCTTGTCCTGGGAGGCCTTGAAGTTGGCGACTTCGTGGACGTCGCCGTTGGAGGTGGCGACGACTTTGCCCTCACCTTTTTTCGCGGCTTTGCCTTTGGCTTTCGCTTTGCCTTTGGCCGCCCCGGTCGCGCCCGCCGCCGGAGCGGCGGCGACGGTGGCCGTCGCCTGCTTTTCCTTCAGCGCCTGCAGCAGCGCTTCGCTGTTGTCCTCGCCGGAGTCGCCGCGGCCGACCATCACCCCGAGCGCGACCGCCAGCGGCAGCAGCGAGAAGAAGCCGACCGCCGCGGCGCGGCTGCTGACCCCCTGCTTCTGCGCTGGGCGCGAGAGCGGCCGCCGCGCGCGTTTGCTCATCGTCGCGAAGTAGCGCGAGGCCGGGTTGGTCCCGTTGCCGCGCCGCGCCGCGCAGTTGACGCAGTAGCGCTGCTGGGGGTCCATCGGCGCCCCGCACTCCTCGCAGGGCTCGAAGGCCTGCGGCCGGCGCACCGGCTCCAACTCGCTCATCGCTTCTCCTTGCTCTGCTTCTTCTGCTTTTGCTTCTGCTGCTGGCGCTTCTCGCGGGCCTCGAGGATCCGTTCGGATTCGGCCTGGTGGGCGGCGGCCTTCTCCTGCGTCGTCGAGCAGCCACTGAGGCTGCCGGCGGCGAAGACGCCGGCCAGCGCGAGCATCGCCAGATGCCTGTCTCGCTTAACCGAAGGCACCGCTCACGTACTCCTGGGTGCGCTGCTCTCGGGGCGATCCGAAGAGCGCCGTGGCGCTGGCGTACTCGACCAGGTCGCCGAGGTACATGAAGGCGACGTGGTCGGCGATCCGGTAGGCCTGCTGCAGGTTGTGGGTGACGATCACGACGGCGACGTCGTCGCGCAGCTTGACGATCAGGTCCTCGATCACCTGGGTCGATTTCGGGTCGAGCGCCGAGCAGGGCTCGTCGAGCAGCAGCACCTCGGGCTCGGCCGCCAGGGCGCGGGCGATGCAGAGCCGCTGCTGCTGACCGCCGGAGAGCTTCAGCGCCGGGTGGTCGAGGTTGTCCTTGACCTCCTCGAGCAGGCCGGCGCGGTCGAGGGCGCTCAGCACCGCCGGTTCCAGCGCCTTTTTGCGCTGCCGCCGCGAGCCCTGCTCGCGCAGCACGTAGGCGATGTTGTCGAAGACGCTCATCGGGAACGGGTTCGGCTGCTGGAAGACCATCGTCACCCGCCGCCGCAGCAGGGTCGGCTCGATCAGCTTGATGTCGACGTCGTCGAGCAGGATGCGGCCGGTCAGCGTTGCCGTGCTGGTCAGCTCGGTGAGCCGGTTGAGCGAGCGCAGCAGGGTCGTCTTGCCGCAGCCCGAGGGACCGATCAGGGACAGCACCTCGCCCTGGCGAACCGGCAGCGAGACGCCTTTGACCGCCTCTTTCTCGCCGTAGAAGACCGAAACCTGGTCGATCTCCATGCGCCGAATCGAGAACTGCGGCGCGCCGACCGAGCGCTTGGCGGCGATGAAGCCGCTCTGCTGCGATGCCTGGCCGTTGCCGTTCGCATCCGGGGCGCTCGCCTCCGTCGCCGGCGCGGGGTCCTCGAGCTGCAGCCGCCGGATCGGCGGGGGAGAGGTCAGTGGCTCCACGTTCCTACCTTTCTGGCGCGGCGGTGGACGACGTCGACGGCGCCGTTCAGCGCCAGCACCATCAACAGCAGGACGAAGGCCGCCGCGTAGGCTTTCTCCGGCTGGTTGAGGTTCCCGGTGGGGGAGGCCTCGTAGACGAAGTTGGTCAGGGTCGTGCCGGCCCCGCGCAGGAAGTTGAGCGGGAACGGCGCTTCTTCGACCGGGGCGAAGTTCTGGGTGGCGCCGAGCAGGACGATGATGATCGCCGTGTCGCCGATGATCCGGCCGAGACCGAGCATCGCACCGGTGGCGACCTGCGGCCGGCTGGTCGGCAGGAGGATGCGGCGCACCGTCGCCGCCTTGGTCTTGCCGACCGCGTAGGAGGCCTCGCGAACGTGGCGCGGGATCGAGTTCAGGCCCTCGCGGGTGCTGGCGACGATCAGCGGCAGCGCGACCAGCGAGAGCATCGCCGAGGCGGCGAAGAAGGAGCGGCCGAAGACGACCCCTTCGGAGCTGCGGCTGAGGAAGCCGAGCGCGGTGCTGGAGAAGATCACCGTGCCGAACAGGGCGAGGACGATCGAGGGGATGCCGGCGATCGCCTCGATCGTCGACTCGGCGATCCGCGCCAGCGCCGCCGGCCGGCCGTACTCGACCAGCCAGATCGCGGTCGCGACCCCGGTCGGGAGCGCCAGGGCGATCGCCAGCACCGCCACGATCAGGGTCCCGATCAGGGCGTCGGAGAAGCCGCCGCTTTCGGCCTGGCTGAAGCCGGCCGAGGCGGGGGTGGTCAGCATCGAGAGGTCGAGGTAAGAGATCCCCTTGGCGAAGAGGTAGACGACGATCGCCACCGCGATCGCGCAGAAGAGCAGGCCCAGCGCCCAGCAGATCGCCAGGCCGATGCGGTCGCTCAGCGCCCAGGTGGCGCTCCCCTCGACCGCGCCCTTGGTGCCGTCAGGGGAGGGAGACGACGGCTGGGGCGCGGCCGAGGTGGTCGCCGATCTGGGGGAGGAAGACTTTTTCGGGGTCAGCAGGGGTTTCATCACGCCGTCCCGTATTTGCGCATCGAGCGACGCGCCAGGTAGCCGGTGAGGGAGAAGAGGGCGGCGGAGAAGAGCAGCACCGCGGCGATCGCGAAGAGGGTCGCGTTGGCCGGCGGCGAGCTCAGCTGGTCGATGTTCTTGACGATCGTCGGCGCCAGCGGCCGCGAGGGCTCGTAGATGAAGATCAGGCCGTCGGCCGGGTTGGGGGCGAAGCCGACCGAGCCGGAGATCATCGCCAGCATCACCGCCTCGCCGATCGCCCGGGCGGTGGCCAGCACGGTGCCGGCGACGATCGCCGGCCGGGCGCTGCGGACGCCGATCTTCCAGGTCGTGCGCCAGCGGTTGACGCCGAGCGCCAGCGATCCCTCCAGCCAGCCCGGTTTCACCGAGCGCAGGCCGTCGGTGAAGATCGAGACCATCAGCGGCGCGATCATCGTCGTCAGCACGACGATCGCCGCCAGCAGGCTGTAGCCGGAGAGGGAGATGACGCCGGCGACCGAGGCCTTCTGCCCCTCGGTGACCAGGTGGTTGCCGATGAACGGCACCAGCACGAGGACGCCGAGCAGGCCGTAGATCACCGAGGGGACGCTGGCCAGGAAGCGGACCACCGGCTGCAGGATGTTGCTCATCCACTCCGGCGCGAACTCGACGATGAAGACGGCGACGAAGAGCGCCGAGAAGAGGGCAATGAGGACGGCGCCGCCGGTGATCAGGATCGTGCTCCAGATCAACGGCCAGCCGTGGAAGGTGTAGATGTATTCGCCGCCCGCCTGGCCGGAGAGGAAGATCGCGCTGAGCTGGTCGTCGACGTTGCCGCCGGGGCCGAACCAGGCGAGGCCGTTGTGCGAGAACGACGGCCAGGCCCGCACGAAGACGGTGATGATCATCGCGAGGAGCAGGCCGACGACGCCGCAGACCAGCGCGCCGAGCATCCGCTCGACGCGCTGATCCGACCACTTCGGGCCGTACTCCGGCTGGTACTCCTCGCTCAACGGACTATTTTTTCTTGTTGAACGCGGGGACGCCGCCGGCTTTGCTGATCACTTCACCGGCCACCGGGCTGCGCCGCATCCAGTCGATGAATTTGAGCAGCGCCGGAGGGCTCTGGCTGCCGTCGCCCGGGAGGACGATGAACAGGTAGCGCGAGAGCGGGTACTTGAGCGGCTCGACGCTGATCTTGCTCGGCGTGCAGGGGATGCCGTTGACCTTCAGCGGCTTGACCCCTTTTTGCCAGGCGAGGCCGACGTAGCCGATCGCGTTGGGATCCTGTTTGACCGCGTTCTGGACGAGGCCGTCGGCGGTCAACGCGTTGACGTTGGAAGCCGGCGGCTCGTTGTTGAGGACGGCCTGGAGGAAGAAGTTGTAGGTCCCTCCGTTGGTGTCGCGGCCGACCGGGTCGATGGTCGTGGTCAGGTTGGAACCTGGAATCTGGCTCCAGTTGGTGATCAGGCCCCGGTAGATGTCGTGGGCCTGCTGGATCGAGATGTTGCTGGCGGCGTTCTTTTTGTTGACGTCGAGGCAGAGCCCGTCCATGAACATCTTGATGTAGGTCGTCCCGGCGTCACTGGGGAGGGGGGTACGGGCGTTGCCGGCGAACTGGCTGGTCCCGTTCTGGACGTCTTTGACGCCGGCGTTGCCGCCGTTGGCGGTGTAGACGAACTTGACACTGGGCTTGACCTGCTTGGTGTAGGTGGCGAACAGCGCCTGCAGTACTGGCTGGGCGGCCACCGAGCCCGAACCGATCAGGGTGACGGCGTTCGCCGACGCCGGCGCGATCAGTGCCGCGAAGGCGACAACCGCGATGGCGAGGGTCTTGATTCTCATGCGGAGTTAAGTCCTTTCCTGCCGGGTAACAGACTTTGTTTACCAACTTGGTCGCGAAACCGTAGCAGCTTCTGTACCTTTCTGAGTCACTTAGTAAAGAAAGGCCATCCGAGGGCACCGACAAGCCGCAGGCTGGCCGCAGACATGGAGGATCAATTGCTGAAGAGAAGACTGTCCACCCCCCGAGCCGCGACTGCGGTCGTGCTGTCGGCCGTGGTCGCCGTCTCGGTCACGGTGGTGCCCTCGGTCGCTCAGTCGTTTCTCACGAGCCAGAAGGCCGCGAAGGTTTACGTGAGCAACCAGAAGGCGTCGAAGCTCTACCTGAAGAAAAAGGCCGCCTCGAACCTGTTCGTGGCTAAGGCGGAGGCGCCGAAGTCGCCGGTCGTCGGCCTGGCGGCCGGGACCGCGGTGTTCAACGCCTCGGCGACGACGGCCGGTTACATCCCGACCGCGTTCACCTCGATCGCGACCAAGGCCGACATCAGCTCGGCGGTGATCACGTTCTCAGGACAGGCGACCTGCACCGCGGCCAAACCGGGCGCGGACAAAGCTTGCCCGCTGCAGATCCTGGTCGACGGCCAGGCGACCGGGAAAGTGAACTTCGTGCCGTCGACGGCGGCGACGCCGGTGCCGGTCCCGATCAACAACACGATCGTGCAGAACGCGGTGCTGACCAAAGGCGGGCACACGATCGCGGTCCAGTACGCGGGCGCGAAAGACGTCAACTTCGCGCTCAAAGGCTGGAACCTGGCGGTCCAGGCATTCCCGCAGCCGGATGAACCGCTGACCACCGAGGACGCCACCTCGGGCAGCGGCTCCGGCGGCAGCTCGAAGTAAGGCGAAACGAAAGAGCCCGGACCCTCGCGAGAGTGGTCCGGGCTCAGGTTTCGCCAGCGGCTGAACATTCAGCGCATTCGCCGTCCATGGCTCAGCGCTGGGGGCGGGGGAGGGAGTCCCCGAGGATCAGGCGGGCTCGGTAGAAGAGCGCCTCGTCGGCCCCGTTCAGAGCCGACTCGCGATTGTCCGTCTGCGTGGTCCGGTTCTGCCCGGTCCCAGCCGGGTACTCATCCCGCACCAGGCCGGTCAGCCGACCCCGCGAGCGAAACGTGGTGGTGGCAACGCGTTTGGACATCTCGTCTCCTTTCTGTATTTGTAGATCAACTAAGTCAACAATAGCAGAGACCCGGGAAAGGCATGGACGTTTGATGGGGGGAAGGGCGAGGGGTCCCTCGCCCTTCCGGCAAGCGTGGTCTTGCTGCCGGTCTCAGCTTTAGAGAGGGAAAAGAGGTCCTGAGAGACGGATCGTTGTCAGCGACGCGTGGTTCCTTTGTCCTCCTATGCGTGTCAAAGGAACCACGACTTGATCACTGCGCTTCGATCGCCCATCCCGTGGTTCCTTTGTCCTCTATGGGCGGACAAAGGAACCACGACTCTCCCGTCCGCCCTGCTTTGGCAGGTGGACGCCTGCTCGCCACTCACCACGGCATTCGGGCGGGCGACGCTGACAGGTAACGACCCACCCGGCGGAGGTGCTCCGAGGGACCCATCGGCACCGCCTCCTGCTCAAACGTCAAAATAAGTGGCGAGATGGGGCGGGGCGTCACCCGGCAAGAAGACGCCCCACCCCGTCGCCCCTTCAAACGGCTGCAGATTTCTCCGCATCGTCGCCGTCGTCGGACCCATGGGGAGTCGAGGCCCCTTGGGAATTTGACGGTGACGCACCGTTGAAGCTTTTGGCCTGGATCGGGCGCAGGTAGGCGATCTGGCCCTCCCGCAACTCCAGGCGTTGGAGTTCGGCCCGGGTCAGCTGCGCCCAGACCTCGGTCCCGTCGGAGAGCACCAGCTCGACCCGGACCTCGAAGCCGAGGGTGACGATCCGCTGCACCATGCCCTCCTGGGTGCGGTCGTCGGCGTCGAGCACGACCTCCATGTCGTGCGGCCGCACGAAGTGCTCGCCGAGCTTGTTGACCTCGCCGACGAAGCTCATCACGAACTCGTTCGCCGGCTGCTCGTAGAGCTCGTCGGCGGTGCCGGACTGCTCGACCCGACCTTCGTTCATCACCACCAGCTGACCGGCGACGTCCATCGCCTCTTCCTGGTCGTGGGTGACGAAGATCGTCGTCACGTGCATCTCCTCGTGGAGGCGCCGCAGCCAGGTCCGCAGGTCCTTGCGCACCTTGGCGTCGAGCGCCCCGAAGGGCTCGTCGAGGAGCAGCACCTGCGGCTCCACCGCCAGCGCCCGGGCCAGCGCCATCCGCTGCCGCTGCCCGCCGGAGAGCTGGGAGGGGAAGCGCCCGGCGAGCCCGTCGAGCTGGACCAGCTGCAGCAGCTCGTGGACCCGCTTCGAGGTCTCGGGCTTCTTCCACTTGCGGATCTTCAGCCCGAAGGCGACGTTGTCGAACACCGTCATGTGCTTGAAGGCGGCGTAATGCTGGAAGACGAACCCGACTTCGCGCTTCTGGGTCGGCTTCCTGGAAACGTCTTCGCCGTCGATCACCACCCGGCCGCCGTCGAGCGTCTCCAGCCCGGCAATCGCCCGCAGCAGGGTCGACTTGCCGGAGCCGCTGGGCCCGAGCAAGGCGGTCAGGGACCCGTTCGGGACCTCGATCGATACGTCGTTGAGCGCCTGAAAGTCACCGAAGCGCTTGTTGGCTCCCTCGACTGAGATTCCCATCAGACGTCCTCCTTTCGTTTCAACAGGTTCATTGCGAGCAGGGTCATCAGGGCGAGCAGGGCGAGCACGAGCGAGGCGCCGTAGGCCCCCGGCTCGCTGAAGCGCTCAAATTCCTTGCTCACGAAAAGCGGCAGGGTTTCGGTCTTGCCGGAAATTGAGCCGGAGACGATCGTCACCGCACCGAACTCGCCCAGCACCCGGGCGGTGGTGAGGACGACGCCGTAGGCGACGCCCCAGCGGATCGCCGGCAGGGTGACTCGCCAAAAGGTCTGCCAGCCGTTGGCGCCGAGGGTGGAAGCCGCCTGCTCCTGCTCGGTGCCGATCTCCTGCAGCACCGGCACCGTCTCCCGCACCACGAACGGGAGTGAGACGAAGATGCTGGCCAGGACCATCCCCGGGACCGAGAACAGGACTTCGAGCCCGGCTTCCGCCAGGGTGGGCCCGAACCAGCCGCCGTTGGTGCTGTAGAGGAGGTAGAGGGCGAGGCCGATCACTATCGGTGAGAGGGCGAAGGGCAGGTTGATCACCGAGTCGATCAGGGCGTTGCCCTTCCAATTGTGGCGCACGAGCAGCAGGGCGCAGGCGATCCCGAAAATCGTGTTCAGGGGAACCGCGATGACGACCATCAGCAGGCTCAGCTTCAGCGCGTGCAGGCCATTCGGCGAGGTGATCGCGTCGAGCGGCGGCTGGACCCCGTCCTTGAAGGTTTCAAAGAAGATGATCACCAGCGGCGCCACCAGGAGCAGAGCCAGGAACCCGAGCCCGAGGACGCGCAGGCTCCAGCGGCTGACGGTGCCGCTACCGACGTGACTGCGGCCGCTAGCGGAGCTCACCGTCGCCCTCCTTTCCATCGCTCTCGCTGGGCATCTCTCCGGCCATCGGCATGACCAAGCTGCCGCCGGTTGAGCGTTCGTGGCGACTGCCCCAGCGCTGGATCAGCGAGATCGCCGCCAGGCAGAGCAGCGAGGCGAGCAGCAAAACCATCGAGACCGCGGCCGCGCCGGTCTCGTTGCCGGACTCGACCTGGCTGCGGATGAAGACCGAGCTGACCTGCGTGTCCGGCAGGCCGCCGGCGAAGATCAGCACCGATCCGAACTCGCCCAGGGCGCGGGCGAAGGCCAGCGCCACGCCGGCGGCAAGGCCCGGAATCAGGTTGGGAAAGATGATGCGGCGGAAGATCGTGAAGCCACTGGCACCAAGCGAAGCGGCCGCCTCCTCCATCTCCCGATCCATCTCGATCAGCAGCGGCTGGACCGCGCGGACCACGAAGGGCAGGGTGACGAAGAGCAGGGCAACGACGACGGCAGTGCGGGTGAAGGCGATGTCGATCCCGAACGGGCTCTCGTTGCCGTAGAGCGCGAGCAGGGTGAGGCTGGCGACGATCGTCGGCAGGGCGAAGGGAAGGTCGATGATCGCGTTCACCGCCGCCTTGCCGGGGAAGTTGTCGCGGACCAGGAGCCAGGCGATGATCGTGCCGAAGACGGCGTTGATCGCGACCACGATCAGGGAGGCGACCAGGGTCAGCTCGAGCGAGCGGACCGCCTGCGGTGAGCTCACTTGGTCCCAGAAGTTGCCGAGGCCGGAGCTGAGCGATTCGTCGACCAGTGCCGCCAGCGGGATCAGGACGATCAGGCTGAGGTAGAGGACGACGTAGCCGCGGCCGAGGCCGACACCGACCCCGGGCAGGCGGATGCCTGCCCGGGGTCGAGGCGCTGCTGAGTTGGGGAGGGCTGCCGGGTTAGCCTCCATAGGTCAGCCGCTGGTGGATACGCCGAGTTCGGTCTCGATCTTGGCGACGGAACCGGTTTCGTCGTCGAAGAACTCGTCGTTGACTTTGCCCCAGCCGCCGAACTGATCGATCGTGAACAGGTCGGGCGGGGTCGGGAACTGTTTCTCGTCGACCAGCTTCGGGTTGACCGGCCGGTAGCCGTTCTCGGCCCAGATGTTCTGACCCTCATCCGACCAGATGAAGTCCAGGAAGTCCTGGGCTGCCGGCTCCGGGGCGTCGGTGGTGACGGCGATCGGGGTTTCGATCTGAATCGTCGACGGCGGGACGATGTACTCGATCTCCTCGCCCTCTTCGATCGCCTTGATCGCCTCGTTCTCGTAACCGAGGAGCACGTCGCCCTCGCCCTGGGTGAAGGTGGCGAGCGCGTCGCGGGCGCTGCCCGGCTGCGCGACCGTCTTCTCGAGAACCGTCTTGACCTCGGCCAGCGCCTCGTCGGGCGACTTGCCTTCGTTCAGAGCGGTGCCGTAGATGGCCATGATGTTCCAGCGCGCGGCGCCGGAGCTGAACGGGTTCGGGGTGACCACGTCGACGTCCTTGGTCTGCAGGTCCTGCAGGGTTTTGATCCCCTCCGGGTTGCCCGAGCGGACCGTGATCACCACAACCGAGTTCTGGGCGATGCCCTTGTACTTGTTGTTGGTCCAGTCTTTGGCGACCAGGCCGCCTTCTTCGACGAGCCTTTCCATGTCGCCGGCCTGGGCGAAGTGGACGATCGATGCGGGCTGACCCGCGACGACTGCGCGGCTCTGATCGCCGGAGGCGCCGAACGAGTTGCTGAAGCTGACGCCCTCACCTTTCGAGCTTTCCTCGAAGGCTGGCTCGAGATCTTCGGTGTAGACGGCTTCTGGGGTGGAGTAGCCAACCACGTCAAGGTTGCCGCCTCCTGAGGAGCCGGAGTCCGAACCGGTGGTGCTGTCACCACCGCCGCATCCAGCGGCAAAGACTGCGAGGAGCAAAACGAGAAGAGCGGCGGGTAGGCCGACCTTCACGCTGCGCCGCCGGGTGTCGCGAGCGTTCCGCATCTATGTTCCTTCCTATGTCGACTGACTTACTTTCTTGAGCGACTTACTGCTCAATGAGGCGGGCACCGTAGCACAAAGTCGATCAGGAAAGTAGGGAATCCTGATCTGGATTCCAGGGATTTGAGTCAACAATCCCTTTCCGGCATAGACTGCGCCGCATGAAAGCCGACGCGGTTCGCACCCCTGACGAGCTACTCGAGGGACTCCCGGACTACCCGTTCGAGTCCCGTTACCGCGAGGTCGACGGGCTGCGGCTCGCGCACCTCGACGAGGGAGAGGGAGACCCGGTCGTCTTCTTCCACGGCGAGCCGACCTGGTCGTTCCTCTGGCGCAAGGTGATCCCGCCGGTGCGCGACGCCGGCTTCCGCTGCATCGCCCCGGACTACGCTGGCTTCGGCCGCTCCGACAAGCCCACCGACCTCGGCTGGTACACCTACGACCGCCACGTCGAGCTGATGGCGGCGCTGCTCGAGGAACTGGACATCCGCAACGCCACCGCGGTGGTCCACGACTGGGGCGGGCCGATCGGGCTGCGGCTCGCGGTCGAGCATCCAGACCGGTTCAGCCGCATCGTGATCATGGAGACAGGCCCCTTCACCGGCCGCCAGAAGATGAGCGACGCCTGGTTCGCCTTCCGCGACTTCGTCCGCGCCAACGAGGACGTGCCGGTCGGCTTCCTCGTAAAGGGCGGCTGCAGGAACGATCCGGGCGACGAGGTGATCGCCGCCTACGACGCTCCTTATATAGACGGGCCCTCGAAGGCGGGCGTGCGCGCCTTCCCGCTGATCCTCCCGACCGAGCCCGACGCGGTCGGCGCCGCCGAGGGCAAAGCGGTCGCCGACGCGCTGCGCGAGGACGAGCGGCCGGCGCTGGTGCTGTGGGCCGACTCGGACCCGATCCTGCCCTTCTCGGTCGGCGAGCGGGTCTCCAGCGAGCTCAACTTCCCGCCGCCGCGGCTGGTCGAGAACGCCTCCCATTTCCTGCAGGAGGACGCGGGGGCGGAGATCGGCGCGACTATCGCGGACTGGCTGCGGTCCGGCTGACCAGGCCGGTCATCTGCGCGTGTGAGCGCTCCTGCAGGAGCCTCACCCGGCGCGGCGGCTTGTCGCCCTCCAGCCAGGTGACCATTCCCGGCCAGTAGGAGTTGGGCGGGGTACCGGGCTGGTGGAAGGCCGAGGCGAAGACCCAGCTGCCGGTGTTGTGGAGGTGGCCGCCGCGGGGGAGGGGCCACTCGGGTTCGCCGGGCAGTGGCCCGCCGCGGTGGGTGTGGCCGGTGATCACGTGGACGTCGTCGACGCCGAGCCGGACCGCCAGCTCCCTCGCAGCCGCGACGCCGCTGCGGAAGATCGCCGGCGGTCGCACGTCGGGCTCGAAGTCGGTGCGCAGCAGGCGGTTGAGGCCGTTGATCGCGACCGGGAATCCGGCTCTGGCGGCACGGGTGCGGAGGGTGCGGTGCCGCTCTTCGCCGGCCAGCACCTCCCAGGCCTTCTCGAAGGGCCCGTTGCGGCGGCGCTTGATCGGCAGCACCTGCGCCAGGCCGTAGGCGAACCCATATAAGGGGCGCAGCACCTTTTCGTAGTCGGCGGGGGTGGCCCGGCTCGGCAGCGGCCCGGAGAGGCGGACCATCGTCGCGGCCGCCACGCACTCGGCCCGCGGCAGGGTCAGGTGGACGTCCATGTAATGGCCGTGGGTCGCGTAGACGTCGTCGCGCAGCCAGACGCCGGGGTAGGCGACCTGCAGCCGGGCGCCGCCGAGCCAGCCGGCGAGCAGCGCCGCCGGCCCGGTGTCGGGCGCCCGGCGGTGCTCCAGCTCCAGCGGCGCCCCGCCCGCGATCGAGAGCTCGTCGAGGAGCGGCTCGGCCAGGCGGTGGTCGTGGTTGCCGGGGACGAGGATCACCTCGGCCTCGCCCAGCGCTTCGCCCAGCTCCTCGAAGAAGGGGCGCGCGCGGGCCAGCGAGGGCCCGACCGGGAGGTTCCGCAGCTCGACCGCGTCGCCGAGCAGGACGAGGCGATCGGCGCCGGCGACCTCATCGAGCAGCAGCCGGCGCACCTCGCGGTCGCGCGCCACGTCCTCGTCGCTGGCGACGCCGAGGTGCAGGTCGGAGACGATCGCCGTCCGCATCCGCGCGAGTATGACGTTTGGCTGGGCAGCCAGGACGGGTACGATCCCCGGATGCAAGCCTTCGGCGAAGAGCTGTTCGCACCGGCCAACGGGATCGAACTCTGTTACCAGGAGATGGGCGACCCCGACGGCGAGCCTCTGCTGCTGGTGATGGGACTGGCGACGCAGATGATCGCCTGGCAGGAGGAGTTCTGCGGGATGCTGGTCGAGCGGGGCCACCGCGTCGTCCGCTTCGACAACCGCGACATCGGCCGCTCGACCCGGATCGACTCAGCCGGCGTCCCCGGCAAGCTCGCACTGCTGACCGGCGGCGGCACGCCGCCCTACCTCCTGCGCGACATGGCCGCCGACACCTTCGGGTTGATGGACCACCTCGGGATCGAGTCGGCCCACCTGGTCGGCGCCTCGATGGGCGGGATGATCGTCCAGACCGCGGCGATCGAGCAGCCCGGGCGGGTGCGATCGATCACCTCGATCATGTCGACCACCGGCAGCCGCCGGGTCGGCCACCCGAGCTATCGCACCTTCGGCCTCCTCCTCGGCCGTCCGCCGCGCGAGCGCGAGGCGGCGATCGAGCGGGTGATCAAGACCTTCAGGACGATCGGCTCGCCCGGGTACCCGTTCGAAGAGGAGCGGGTCAGGGAGATCGCCGGCCGCTCCTTCGACCGCGGCCACAGCGAGGCCGGGATCGCCCGCCAGCTGCACGCGATCACCGCCTCTGGCGACCGCACCCCCGGGCTGCGCAAGCTCGACCTTCCCGCCCTCGTCATCCACGGCGGCAGCGACGTCCTCGTCAACCCCTCCGGCGGCAGGGCCACCGCGAAGGCGATTCCGGGGGCCCGCCTGCGGATGATCGACGGGATGGGCCACGACCTGCCGCGGGCCCTTTGGCCCACCTTCACCGAGGAGATCGCGGCGAATGCGGCGCGGGCGCCGGCAGGGGCGACCGCCGCCCCGGTCGCCTAACTGCCTGAGAGTGCGGCTGAGAGGAGTCGAACCTCCACGGGCTCTCGCCCACACGGACCTGAACCGTGCGCGTCTACCAGTTCCGCCACAGCCGCGGGAGCAGGCAATTTACCGATTGCGCGCCCCGCGCCTCCGGCCGCCTCGTCAAAGCGACCATGTGACCGACGTCTCGCACCCCCGTCCGCCATCTCGCTAGAATGCCCGTTCCTCGCCGCTATCGTCTAGGGGACTAGGACGCTGGCTTCTCATGCCAGAAACCGGGGTTCGAATCCCCGTAGCGGTACTTCATGCGCAGGCCAAATCGCCGCCCGCAGGGCGGTTTTTTTGTGCCCGGGTGACAAGGAAGTGGCAAGGGTCGCTGCGTTTAGCCGGCCGTGCGATTGGTTGAAGGAGCCGGAGCCACGCCCTGCGTCTGGCGGGTTGTCAGCCTTGCCGGTTCTGGCCGCAGGCCCTACTTAGGTCTAAAGCAGTTGGGGTTCTCGATGCAATACCAGTTGATCCCCGAGCAGCGGTCCCTGCAGCCGGAAAACTGGGGCTTTCCGCGTCGTATTGCATCGACATTTGCAAGCGGCACGCTCTCGAAGTCTTTCTCGAATCTCAGGGGATAGGCCAGCTCGGTCTCCTCTCTCGGTTCGACTTCGGCGAGCTGGATGCTCTCGAGGGCGACGTCGATGACGAGATGCCGACCGTCGATCTGGAGTGCCGATGATTCTTTCCAGAGGTTCCGGAGCCGCCGCCGCCCCGGTCGCGGGTCTACCGTCACCGTTTGCCCTGCAATTCCCTTCGTGTGGCCGGCCTGTCCAACCTCTTTTGCCAGGGTCGAGCCACGGATCAAGGCGAACACCGCGTAGGCGCCGAACATAAGCATGAGGAGCCCGGCCGCGGCGCGAGCAAGAACCTCGAATCCAGTTAGATCTGCGATGACGGCGGCGATAGCGGCGGAGAGTCCTAGACGGAAGATCAAGGCGGCGACTACCCGATGGATGTACCACCAGCGGGTCACCTCCTTCCAGGTGTACGGAAAAGGAAACCACTCTTCTTCTTGGGCGGCCCGGCACGGGCGATACCCGAGTTGCCCACTGATTCGGGGCAGGATGAGGTACCAGTCGAAGAGGCTGGAGCCCCAGACCGCGAGAGCGGTTACGACAAGGGCGGAACTCGCCCCGTAAACGGCCGCCTCGTCACCGATCGGGTCGATGACTCCAAGTAGGAAGAGCGCCGAGAAGAGCGTCGCGGGCACAACCATGCGAAAGGGATCTCGCAACACGACCCGATCGAGCCGTTCGCGGTGGGGAGGAAGGGTCGAATCGGTGATCCGCAGGTCGCGCCGATACTTGATGTGCAGAGCCATCAGCCACAAGACTGCGGCGCCGCCCACGCAGATGGCCAGCAGCGCAGCGTCGAAGAGACCGGCAATGGCGATCAGACCGGCAAGCGCGATGACCTGCCAGCGGACGTAGGGGAGAGGGCTCATGCTCCTGATTAGCTCCCGTTGAGGAGCTTCTCTTTTTGCGCGTTGAACTCGGCCTCGGTGAGGATGCCGCTTTGGTGCAACGAAGAGAGCTTCTCCAGCTCGTCGGCGACCGAAAGAGGATGTGCCTGCGAGGCCTGTCTCTCCGTTGATTGCAGGGTTTCGCCGAGGGTGTGAACCTGTTGAGTAAGGGTGGCCGCGAAGGCTTCCAGGGTCTCGTCGCTCCCGCCGATTTCGTGGACCCGGGTCTCAACCTGGGCACCCCTGAGTTGGTCCACGGTTAAAAGGCGCTGTTTGGCTCCGAACCTGCCGATCTTTCGCTCCGAGAAAATGCGCACATCGGTGATCTCGCCGAGAGGGTTGCGGATTCCATTCGGACGGCTCCCGCTCAGCCTTCCGCTCGCCTGCACTTCCCACAGGTTGATCTGAGTGACAACCATTAGGCGCGCCGACTTGGCGACCTGGCTGATCTCACCGAAGGCGGCGCCGGCGCCCATACGCTGTCGTTCGGCGGCCGTCGGAGGCGGATCGCTACCGACCGCCAGCGCGATCACGTGCTCGTCAGGGAGAAGTTCCGGCAGCTTCTCCAGACCCTTGCGAACCTGTCGCGGGGTGCGCAGTCCCATCAGAGACCCCTGACCCTTCGGATCCATTGCCGCGAACGCCTCGTCGACATCCGGGCGAACCCCTAAATCGTTCCACGAGTCCTCCATCGACCTCCTCTCGCCGTAATGCGATCGATATCAGCGGAGAAAGATATTCAGAGCAATAAGAACTTGTATGTCAGTCAGGACTGACCCTCGAGCTCGTCGAAGCGCTTGGTCGGCAGCGAGCCCGTGGTGAACAGGGCGGCGAGCACGAGTAGGGCCGCGCAGAGGAAGGCGAGCTTCAGGGCCTCGATCTGGGCCTCTTCGTAGTCCTCGACCAGGGCCGTGGTGGTCTGGCTGTCGAGGCCGGCGTCGGTTGCGCTGGTTTCGACCTGTTCGGCGGAGACGAAGCTGGCGCCGGCGGCGAGCCGGGTGCCGACTTCGGCTCGGACCTCGGCCGGGATCTTCGGGTTGTCGGCGATGTTGTCGGAGAAGGCGCCCATCAGGGCGGTGATCACGATCGCTCCGAGGAGGGCGGTGCCGAGCGAGGAGCCGAGCTGCTGGGCCGTGTTCTGCAGGCCTCCCGCCTCGCTGCGGTCGGCGTCTCCGACCGAGGACTGGACGACGTTGCCGAGCTGGGAGAGGACCAGGCCCATGCCGACCCCGAGCACTCCCATCGCGACGAGGAAGGAGGCGTTGTCCAGTTCCGGCTCGATCGTCTCCAGCAGCAGCAGGGTCGAGACGAAGACGATCCCGAGGCCGACGCGGACGATGAGCCGGGCCGGGAACCGTTTCGCGAGCGCCGAGCCCAGCAGCGCGGCGAAGAACAGCCCGGCCGAGGCCGGGAGCATCCTGACCCCGGTTTCGAGGGCGTCGAGACCGTGCACGATCTGCAGGAAGAGGGGCACGGTGAAGAAGATCCCCATCAGGATCAGGTTCTGGGCGAGCAGCGTGATCAGCCCGCCGCGCAGCTGCGGGAGCCCGAGCAGCCGCATGCGCACGAGGGGTTCCAGGCCAAGCCGCTCGCGCCGCCGCTCCCAGGCCGTGAACCCGCCGGTCACCGCCAGCCCGGCGGCGATCACGAACGGGGTCAGGGAGAAGCCGAAGGGCTCGATCGGAGAGCTGCGCGGCCACAGCCATCCCCAGTTGCTCGCCTGCAGGACGCCGAAGACGAAGATGCCGAGGCCGGCGGCGGAGAGGATCGAGCCGACCCAGTCGAGCGAGAGCCGGCGGTCGGGGCGCGGCGGCTCGGCGAGCAGGCGGGTGCCGAGGAGGATCCCGATCGCGATCGCCACCTCGCCGGCGAAGACGATCCGCCAGCTCAACTCGGTCGTCGCCCAGCCGCCGACGATCGGGCCGACGGCGATCCCGGCGCCGGCGACGCCGCCGAGCACCCCGTAGGCGAGCGCTCGTTCCTGGCCGCTGAAGTTGCCGGCGACGAGGGCGACCATCGCCGGCAGGACGAGGGCGGCGCCGATGCCCTCAAGGACCGACCAGCCGAGGACGAGCGAGGGCACGTTCCAGGACGCCGCGGTGAGGGCCGACCCGGCCCCGTAGATCACCAGCCCGATCGCGAACGCCCGCCGCCGGCCCATCAAGTCGCCCAGCTTGCCGCCGGTCAGCATCAGCCCGGCCATCACCAGCGCGTAGAGGGCGATCACCGCCTGGATCGTCGTCACCGTGGTGTCGAAGTCGGCGACGAGCTGGGAGATCGAGACGTTCATCACGGCCTGGTCGAGGACCATCAGGAACTGTGCTGCGGCGAGCACGGCGAGGATCGGCCAGCGGTTCATCCCGGCGGGAGCTTATGCATTGGCTTGCGCTGCTCGACCGCGGGTGCTTCGACGAACAGGCTGGCCCGGATCCCCTTCGGACTGGTCTGCGCTTGGGGGGCGAGCGGCGGGGTAAGGACCGGTTGAACGAAAGGAGCCTGTCGATGCCCCCACGCGGAGTGAAGAAAGGCAGCAAGCGCGAGCGCCAGTACAAACACATCGAGGCCAGCGAGAAGGAAGCCGGTCGCTCGAACGATCGGGCCGAGGAGATCGCCGCCCGCGCCGTCAACAAGGAAAAAGCCCGGGCGGGCGAGTCGAGATCCTCCTCTCCCAGCTCGAAGCGCGGCAGCTCGGCCAGTAGCCGCGGCGGCAAGCAGTCGGGCAAGGGTCCGGGCGGCCGCACCCGCGAACAGCTCTACAACGACGCGAGGAAGCTCGGCGTCGAGGGCCGATCGAAGATGAGCAAGTCCCAGCTTCAGCGCGCCGTTGCCGGCGCCGAAAGCTGAGAGCCGGGCTGCCGTGGCGGAAAAGCCGATCACCGTCGTGCTCGACGTCGACGGGACCCTGGTCGACACCAACTACCAGCACGCGATCGCCTGGCACCGGGCGCTGCGCGACCACGACCATGCCGTGCAGGTCTGGGAGATCCACCGCCACATCGGCATGGGCGGCGATCAGCTGGTCGCCGCCCTGATCGGAGAGCGGGGAGAGGAGGCGGACGGCGACGCGATCCGCGAGGCCGAGGGCGAGGCCTACGGCGAGCTGATCGGCGAAGTGCAGGCGATGAAAGGCTCGACCGAGCTGCTGCGAGAGCTGCACGGAGACGGGGCCGCGACGATTCTCGCCAGCTCGGCGAAGGAGGGGGAGGTCGATCGCTACCTCGATCTGCTCGGAGCGCGCGACCTGGTTCAGGGCTGGACCACCGCCGCCGACGTCGAGCGGACCAAGCCGCACCCGGATCTGATTCACGCCGCGCTGGAGATGGGCGGCGGCGGGCCGGCGGTGATGGTCGGCGACTCGACCTGGGACGTGAAGGCCGCCACGGCGGCGGGCATCCCGACCCTCGCCGTCCTCACCGGCGGTTTCTCGGAGGAAGAGCTGCGCGATTCGGGGGCGGCCGACGTGGTCAGATCGGTGTCCGACCTGCGCGAAGACCGCCCCGCTCTGGCGAGGCTCGCGCGTCAGCCCTGAAGCCGCTGCGTCAGCAGGGCCTTGCCCTGGTCGGCGCCCTTGCGGCTGGCCTCCTGGGCCCGCCGGAAGAAGTCGGCCAGGTCGGAGTCTCCGTCGCGATCAGCGTCTTCAGGCAAACGAGCGGGGCGGCGCCCTGGTTCGACCCTCCTGACCTGGGTACCTGACCGGAGGTTGTCCACCCCTGATGAAAGGAGCAGGTGATGGCTGAGCTGACGACGCTGGAGGAGAAGCTCGCGGAGGTCCTGGGATTGGCCCAGGCTGCGCAGGGCGCCACCGAAAAGGTCGAGGGAATGGTCGAAGACGAGGAAATCGTCGCCAATCTGCAGCAGATGCGCGACGAGGCGGAAGAGACCGAGCGCCGCTGCACGGACCTGGCGGATTCCCGGGGGGGCAAGAAAACCGCGATCCTCGAAAAAGCCCAGGAAACGAAAACCGAGGCGACCGAGATGATGTCGACCTACCTCGGCGGCGAGTCCGACGGGCTCGACGGGTTCGAGTTCCTGACCATGGCCGAGGCCGGCGAGGTCGGGCACTGGGCAGTGCTCGGCAAGCTGAACGAGTCGGCCGGGGAGAGCGAGATCTCCGAGCTGGTCGAGTGGGCGCTGCCGATCCAGGAGCGTCACTTCGCCGAGGCCAAGGACGGCTCGCTGAAGCTGGCCGGCGAGAAAGATCCCTACGAGGAGTCCTAGCGCGAGCCCTTTCGCCCTCTTCCTGATTGCACGGCTCTGGCCGGGGTAGCGGATGCGCATGACCGAGCTGCTCGCCATCTACCTGAACGACCACCTGGCGGGATCGACGGTGGGGGTCGAGCTGGCGCGGCGGCTGCGGGGGAGCAACGAGGACGATCCGGAGTTCGGGCCGGCGCTGACCGAGCTCTGCGCCGAGATCGAGGAGGATCGGGAGGCGCTGAAGGCGGTGATGGACGGGTTCGGGGTCGGCCAGAGCAGGCTGAAACCCACCGTCGCCCTGCTCGGCGAGCGCCTCGGCCGCCTGAAGCCGAACGGCCGGCTGTGGAGCTATTCGCCGCTGAGCCGCCTCGTCGAGCTGGAGATGCTGCAGATCGGCGTCGCCGGCAAGCGCCGGCTCTGGCGGGCGCTGGAGCAGACCCACGGGGAGGAGCTGGCCGCCTTCGAGCTGGGGGCGCTTGCGGAGCGGGCGACCGCTCAACTGCGACGGCTGGAGGCGCTGCACCTCAAGGCCGCGGCGCTCGCCCTCTAGCTCCGGGCGCCAGGTGTTCCCTCACCCCTAACCGCGGAGCGGGAGGAGGGAGCGTCGCCGGGTCTCCCGGCGGCGAAGCGAATCGCCGATCAGCCAGAGCATCGGCGGCCAGAGACCGACGAAGAGGGCGCGGCGTTCGGCGTTTCCGCGCTCGTCCTCGCCGATCGTCTTGGCCCTTCCCCAGAGGCCGATGCAGAGCAGGATGGTCGCCATCGAGAGTCCGTAGAGATGGGAGCTGCGAAGCCGGGTGGAAAGTCCTCGCATGAGAGGAGTGTGACCGATCGCCTTCGCCGCCCGCTGCCGTTGGCCGATCGGGGGTAGTAGCGAGTCGTGCCGAAGCTGCAATCTCCACGCAAGCGGTGGGCCACCGCCCTCCGCTGGCCGGTGGGGGTCGGGGTCGCCTACTGGCGCTACATGTGGAGCACGACGCCGATCCACCGCTGGGAGATGCGCGGCACCTGGCCCGCCGAGGCGCCGCCCGAGCTCCCGGCCGGGGCCGGACCGGAGCAGCTGCAGCGGATCGGCGACGGCGCCGGACCGCTGGTCCACCGGATCTACCGCACCCGGATCGTCGGCTCGAGCCTCCGCCCCGAAGAGCTGATGGGACGGATGACCGCCGACCTCGACCGGGTCGCGCCGTCCGAGTTCGCGACCTTCCAGCGGGTCGGCGGCGACAGCGGTGGGCTGAAGGCCGGAGACGAGTTCGTGGTGCGGATGCCGGGGCCCTGGGACGGTCCCGTCCGCGTCGTCGCCACCGACGCCCTCTCTTTCCGCCTGGCGACGCTCCCGGGGCATCTCGAGGCCGGCCAGATCGAATTCCGCGCCGGTGCCGACTACCGCTCGCTCTGGTTCGAAATCGAGTCGTGGGCGCGCAGCGGCGACCGCCTCAGCAATCTCCTCTACAACGGCCTGCGGATCTCCAAGGAGGTCCAGCTGCACATGTGGTCCTCGGTCCTGCGCCGGGTGGTCGCCCTCACGGGAGGGGCGATGGAGGGTGGAATCGTGATCGTCACCCGCCTGGTCCCGGAGCAGGCGCTTCCCGGCCCGACGGCCGGCGACAACGATGGCGCCGGGCGGGGCCGGCGCCTGGGGGGCCTGAGCGGGCGCAGGCCCAATTTCGATTCCGCGCTTCTTGCCGAACACCCCGAGGAGCGCGGCTGGCACCAGGACGACATGGTCGAGCCGCTGCCGGCCGAGCCCTCGGGCGAGCCGGTCGAGGGGGGCAGCTGGCGGGTCGCCCGGGCCCTGATGGACAGCTACCAGCTCGCCGACCCGGACGTGGTCACCGCCACCTACGACGAAGCGGCGCCACTCGCCGGACGCAACATGCTGCTGCGGATCTCCTTCAGGGGACTGCCGATCTGGGTGGGGGTCAGGATCGGCCGGGACCACGAAGAGACTCGCGAGGTCGAAGGGCGACAGGTCCGGGTCTTCGGCTGGAGCTACGACACCCTGGAAGGCCACTTCGAGGAAGGGCGGATGCACTACGAGCTCTGGAAGTGGCTCGACAGCGGCGACGTCGAGTTCCACCTGCGGGCAATCTCACGCCCCGCGCGCAGCGGACCGCTGCCGCTCCGGCTCGGCTTCCGGCTGCTCGGCCGCCGCCAGCAGCTCCGGTTCTACCGGCAGATCTGCCGCCGCGTCCGTCGCCTGACCGAGGCCGAGCTGGAGACCGAGCGGGCCGCCAGGCGCTTGCCGAAGGGCCGGCAGAGCTTTTAGGCTTTGCCTCATGTCGAACGTGCCGCAGGAACCCCAACCGGCCCTGGAGGGTCAATCGGGAGCGTCGCTCCTCTCCGCGATTTCCCGCGAGATGGTCAAGGCGATGAAGACCTACTACGGCCGCGGGCCGACGAAGGCGAAGTCCTACCTGATGGACGATCTGCTGTTCATCGTCATGCGCGGCGGCATGACCGAGGCCGAGCAAACGCTGCTGGAGGCGGGGGAGGCAGACGCCGTCCGCGCCTTTCGCCAGACCTTCGAGAACATCATGACCGAGCGCCTGATCGGGACGATCGAGCAGCTGACCGAACGCAGGGTCGTCACCTACCAGAGCCAGGTCCTCTTCGACCCGAACACCATCGTCCAGGTTTTCGTCTTCGACAAACCGCTCGAGCGCACTGTGGTCGAGGAGACCGCCCGGGCGCTTCTCGCCGGTGACGAGGACGGGGTGTAGGCTTACAGGGACGCTGAGGGGCAGGACCCCCGGCGTCACCGAAGAACATGAGGCACGCTCCTTTGGCTCTGAAGCCAAGTCGCGGACTCCGACCATAGGGAACAACATCGGAGGGTTTTCATGTCTCATACTCGACGCCATGACGGCGACCTGCACGCGGTGAGCCGCTTCCACCTCACGGCGGTGGAGATCGAAGACGGTTGCCGGGAGATCAGGGTCGAGGGCGAGCTCGACCTGGCGGTGGCCGACCAGTTTCAGAAGATGATCGACGGTTGCCAGGTCGATCGGATCCTGATCGACCTCGAGCCCTGCCAGTTCCTCGACTCGACCGGGATCGCCCTGATCATCCACGCCCATCGTCGCGAGGGTCGCCGGGTCGCGGTCCACAGCCCCTGCCGGCAGGTTCTCCGCGTGCTCGAGCTCAGCGGCCTGACCGCCAACGGGCTTGTCTTTCCGGATCGCGAGCAGGCGCTGTCGGCGCTCGGCGCTCCACCCGCTTCGCTGAGCATCGCCTAGAGCCAGACGTGCTCGAAGGTCAGCCCGCTCTTCCCGCAGTCGAGCAAGCCCAGCGACGCCCGAGGGGCGCGGCGTCGCTCGGTCGGGCTGCCCGGGTTGAAGATCTGGAAGCCGTCTTCCTCTTCGTGCAGGGGAAGATGGCTGTGGCCGAAGATCGCGGCGTCGGCGCCCGGAAAGCGTCCTCGCAGGCGCCCCAGGCGCCCGTTGGCGTGCCCGGCGTCGTGGGTGATCGCGACGGTCCAGCGGCCGACTTCGATTTCCAGCTCGGCGGGCAGAATGCGCCGCAGCGCTTCCTCGTCGACGTTGCCGTAGACGGCGTGGACGACGGGGCAGATCTCACGCAGTTCCTCCAGCGCCGAGGCGGCGAAGAAGTCGCCGGCGTGGATGACCGCCTCCGCGGCGGCGATCGTCTCGACGCAGCGCTCGGGCAGGGCGCGGGACCCCTTCGGCATATGGGTGTCGGCGAGGACGGCGATCAAGGCGGCTCGGATTCTGACGACCACGAGCAAAACGGGCTCGGGTCTCCCGGTCCGCGTTTCGGAAACGTGGGGCGGGGAATCTGAGCGGAGTGAACCGGGTCGCGGAGGCAGTCAGATCGGACGCTTTGCCCTCGGCGGGGCCGCTCAGTGAGATGGTCGTCGGGATGCTCTCGGAGTCGCCGGCGGAGGATCTCTCCGCCGAGCCGGCCGAGGATGCGGCTCGACTGGTCGCCCTCGTCGAGGACCCGCTCGGCGACGACGATCTGCAACTGGCGCTCTATCTCTGCTTCGAGCTTCACTACCGTTCGTTTCCGGGCATCGATCCCGCCTGGGAGTGGAACCCGTCCTTGCTGGCGACGCGGGCGGTGCTGGAGCGGGCGTTCTTCGACGCGCTCGAATTGGCGGTGGCCTCCGGCGAAGAGGTCGACCCCACCCAGGTCGGTGAGCTGCTCTTCCGCCTCGAGTCCGAAGACGAAGGTGTCTCGCTCTCGCGCCATCTGGAGATCGAGGCCGGGATCGGGGAATTCCGCGAATTCGTCGTCCACCGCTCCTTCTACCAGTTGAAAGAGTCCGATCCCCACAGTTGGGCGATCCCCCGTCTCGACGGCGCGGCGAAGACGGCGCTGCTCGAGGTCCAGGCCGACGAGTACGGCGGCGGCCGGGTGGAGCGCATGCACTCACGCCTCTTCGCCAAGACGATGCGGGCGCTGGGGCTCGACGATCGCGAGAACGCCTACCTCGCCCATGCTCCCGGCGAGACGCTGGCCACCGTCAACCTGATGTCGGCCACCGGCCTGCGTCGGGCGCGGCGGGGGGCGATCGTCGGCCATCTGGCGATGTTCGAGATGACCTCCGCCCTGCCCAACCGCCGCTACGGCAACGCCATGCGCCGCCTCGGTTTCGACGACGAGGCGACCGACTTCTTCGACGAGCACGTCGAGGCCGACGCGGTGCACGAGAACATCGCCGCCTATGACCTGGCGGGAGGGCTGGCGCGGCAGGAGCCGGAGCTGGCCGCCGACATCCTCTTCGGCGCCCGGGCGCTGCTCTTCCTCGAAGACCGCCTGGCCAGGCGCCTGCTCGATGCCTGGGAGGGCGATCGGACCTCGCTGCGGCATCCGCTGGCCCCCGCCGCGAGCTGAGCGCGATGAGCGGCGCCGGTGCCGGCGTTTCCTACGTGCTGCCACTGCGCTGGGCCGAAGCGGGGCCGATCGAGGAGCTGTGCGCCTACCTGGGCTCGATCGCCGGGGTCGTGGACGAGATCCTCGTCGTCGACGGCTCTCCAAAGCCGGTCTATGCCGAGCACGCGGCCGCCCTTCGCGGGGTCGCCCGCCACCTGCCGCCGTACCCGGATCTCGACTTCCAGATGGGAAAGGCGAACGGCGTTCTCACCGGGGTGCGGGAGTGCTCCGGCGAGCTGGTCGTGCTGGCCGACGACGACGTCCGCTACGACCCGCCGACGCTGCGCCGAACGGTGGAGCTGCTCGGCGAGGCCGATCTGGTGCGACCGCAGAACTACTTCGACGAGCTTCCCTGGCACGCCCGCTGGGACACCGCCCGCTCGCTTCTGAACCGCGTCTTCACCGGCGATCTGGATTTCCCCGTCGGCGACTTTCCCGGCACCTTCGCCGTCCGCCGCGAGTCCCTTCTCGCCACCGGCTACGACGGGGACGCGCTGTTCGAGAACCTGGAGATGATGCGGACGATCCGTGCGGCGGGCGGCACGATCGTGACCCCGCTCGACCTGTACGTGGCCAGGCGACCGCCGAACGCGGCGCATTTCCTCTCGCAGCGGATCCGCCAGGCCTACGACGACTTCGCGATCCCGCCGCGGATCGGCGCCTTTCTCGCCGTCGCTCCCCTCTCGGCCCGGGCGCTGCGAAGGGGCCGGGCGCATCGCCTGCTGCTCGGCGGCGCCTGCCTGGCGGTGGTCGTCGCGGAGATCGGTCGGCGGCGGGCGGGGGGAGCGACGCGCTTTCCCCTCAGCGGCTCGCTGCTGGCGCCCGTCTGGGTGGCGGAGCGCTCGGTCTGCTCCTGGCTCGCCCTGGTGGAACGCCTACGGGGCGGAGTTCTCTACGGGGGGCGTCGCCTGCGGCGTTCGGCGACCCCGCCGCGCCGGCTCCGGCGCCGCCACGCCGGGGTCCTCGAGGGTGACGGTGGGGCCGCTGTCGGCCCGGAAGCCGATCGCCTTGTGGGTCCCGTCGCAAAACGGGCGGATCTGTGAACGCCCGCAGCGGCACAGCGCCACCACCTCTCGCCTGCTCTCGATCTCGGTTCCGTTCTGGTCGACGATCGTGAACGGGCCGCGGATGAGGTAGGGCCCGTTGCGGTATGGGGTGATCTTCGTCTGGGGGGTCGCCATCGCAGGCTGTCTCTACCCGCCTGGAGGTGGCACAACCGTCCCGGTGCGCCCGACGAACTGTTTCCACCCAACCCCTCGGGGTACACCGCAGGAGAGGCCGAAGGGAGCGATTGCCACCGCTCACTCCTCGCCAACACCGCACCCCAGAACCTCGGAAGGCGAGTGAAACCATGAGAGTTGTCGTCACCGGTGCCACCGGCAACGTCGGCACGAGCACGATCGAAGCACTCGGCGCGAGCGAAGAGATCGACGAGATCGTCGGGCTGGCGCGGCGCGAGCCGACCTGGACGCCGCCGAAGACGAGCTGGGTCGAGGCCAACGTCCTCAGCGCCGACCTCGAGGCGATCTTCGCGGGGGCTGATGCGGTCATCCACCTCGCCTGGGCGATTCAGCCCTCGCGCGACGCGACCACCCTGGAGCGGATCAACGTCGAGGGCAGCCGCCGCGTCTTCGCGGCCGTCGCCGCGGCAGGGGTGCCGAAGCTGGTCCACGCCTCCTCGGTCGGTGCCTACTCGTGCGGCCCCAAGGACCGGGAGGTCGACGAGAGCTGGCCGACCGAGGGCACCCCGACCTCCTTCTACTCGCGCCACAAGGTCGCGGTGGAGCGCGAGCTGGACCGCTTCGAAGCCGACAACCCGGAGACCAGGGTCGTCCGCCTCCGTCCCGCGCTGATCTTCAAGGAAGAGGCCGCGACCGAGATCCGCCGCCTCTTCGTCGGGCCGTTCCTGCCGAACTTCCTCCTCCGACGCGGCCTGCTGCCGGCGCTGCCGCGGGTCGACCGGTTGCGCTTCCAGGCGGTGCACTCCGAGGACGTCGGCCAGGCCTACCTGCGCGCTGTTCTGGCCGACGTGGAGGGCGCCTTCAACATCGCCGCCGAGCCGCCGCTGAGCCCCGAGGAGATGGCCGAGCGGCTTGGGGTGCGCAGCTTCCCGGTGCCGGCCCGGGTGGTCCGTCGCCTTGCCGACCTGAGCTGGCGGCTGCGCCTGCAGCCGACCCCGGCGGGCTGGCTGGACATGGCGCGGAACGTGCCGTTGATGTCCTCCGCGCGGGCGCGCGAGGAGCTCGGCTGGGAGCCGCGCCATAGCGGTGTCGAGGCGCTGGAGGAGCTGGTCGAGGGCATGCGCGAGGGGCAGGGCGCCGAGACGCCGCCGCTCGAGGGCGACAGCGCCGGTGGTCGGCTCGAGGATCTGAAGACCGGGGTCGGCGCCCGCCAGTGGGACCGCGATCGCGACGAGCAGATCGTCAAGTACCTGGCCGACGTCCATGCGATCGAGCTGCAGGCATTGGCCCAGCTGCGCGCGGCGCCGAAGATCGCCGGCGACGAGCGCCTCTGCGAGGCCTTCGAGCAGCACCTGGTCGAGACCGAAGATCAGGAGCGGCGGGTTCGCGAGCGCCTGGAAGCGCTCGGCGGCAAGCCCTCGAAGCTGAAGGACGCGGCCGGCAGCGCCGGCGGCTGGGCGATGGCTGCCTTCGCCGCCAGCCAGCCGGATACGCCGGGGAAGCTGGCGATGCACGCGTACTCCTACGAGCACATGGAGCTCGCCGCCTACGAACTGCTGAAGCGGTTGGCCGAGCGCGCCGGGGACGAGGCGACGGCGCGGCTGGCGGCGGACATCGCCGTCGAGGAGGAGCAGATGGCCGAGCGTCTGGAGCTCTCCTTCGACACCGCGGTCGAGGCCTCGCTGGGGAAGGTCGACGAGCACGAGCTCGATTCCACCCTGCTCGCCTACCTGCGCGACGTCCACGCCCTCGAGGGTCAGGCCGTGAAGTTGCTGGAGGCCGCCGCGGAGCGGGTCGACGACGAGTACCTGGAGACGGCCTTTCGCGACCATCTCGCCGAGACCCGCGGCCACCTCGAGCGGGTCGAGGGTCTGCTGGAAGAGCGCGGCGCCGGGCCCTCGCTGGTCAAGGACACGATGCTGAAGGCCGGGGGCCTCAACCTCTCCGCTTTCTTCGGCGCCCAGCCGGACTCGACCACCAAGCTCGCCGGTTTCGCCTTCGCCTTCGAGCACCTCGAGGTAGCGGCCTACGAACTGCTGCAGCGAGTCGCGGCCAGGGCCGGCGACGAGGGCGTGGTCACGACCGCCGAGGAGATCCTCGCCGAGGAGCGGGCGGCCGCCGAGCGGGTCGCCGCGAGCTGGTCCCGCCCCGACGTCCCCCTCGGGGCGGCGTCGTGAACAACCGCTTCCAAGGAGAGGAACACCGATGAAGGCGCTCACCTTCCACGGCAAACGCGACGTCCGGGTCGACGAGGTTCCCGACCCGAAGATCGAGAGGCCGAACGACGCGGTGGTCCGCATCACCTCGACCGCGATCTGCGGCTCGGACCTGCACCTCTACGAGGTGCTGGGGATGTTCATCGACGAGGGCGACATCCTCGGCCACGAGCCGATGGGGATCGTCGAGGAGGTCGGCCCGGAGGTGACGCACATCAAAGCGGGCGACCGGGTGGTGATCCCCTTCAACATCTCCTGCGGGCACTGCTGGATGTGCGAGCGGCAGTTCTTCGCCCAGTGCGAGACGACCCAGAACCGCGACGCCGAAAAAGGCGCCTCGCTGTTCGGCTACACCAAGCTCTACGGGCAGGTGCCGGGAGGGCAGGCGGAGTTCCTGCGGGTGCCGCAGGCGCACTTCGGGCCGATCAAGGTGCCCGAGGGGGGTCCCGACGAGCGCTACCTGTTCCTCTCCGACGTGCTGCCCACGGCCTGGCAGGCGGTCGACTACGCGGCGATCCCCGACGGCGGCTCGGTCGCCGTCTTCGGTCTCGGCCCGATCGGGCAGATGTGCGCGCGGATCGCCCGCCACCTGGGCGCCGAGCGCGTCTTCGCCATCGACAACGTCCCCGAGCGCCTGGAGATGGCGCGCCGCAACGGGGTCGAGGCGATCGACGGCGACCAGCAGGAGGACGTCTCGGCGGTCCTGCGGGAGCTGACCGGCGGCCGCGGGCCCGACAGCGTGATCGACGCTGTCGGGATGGAGGCGCACGGGGCTCCCGGGGCGAAGATGGCCCAGGCGATCACCGGCCTGCTGCCCGATGCGGTGGCGGCGAAGATGACGGAAAAGGCCGCCGTCGACCGGCTCTCGGCCCTGCTCGCCTGCATCGACAGCGTGCGTCGTGGCGGCACGATCTCGATCTCCGGCGTCTACGGCGGTCAGCTCGACCCGCTGCCGATGTTCCAGATATTCGACAAGGGCCTGCAACTGCGGATGGGCCAGGCGCACGTGCGGCAATGGACCGACGAGATCCTGCCCTTGCTGGAAGGCGACGAGGACCCCCTCGGCGTCGATGACCTGACCACCCACCAGCTGCCGCTGGCGGAGGCGCCGGGCGCCTACGAGATGTTCCAGAAGAAGGAAGACGGGGCGATCAAGGTGGTGCTGAAGCCATGAGGGAGCCGGAGGAACGGCCCGAATGAGCGAACCCGGGTCGCGCCCGCGCGGGCGGCTCAAGCGCTCCGACTGCTCGGGGCCGGGAATCTGCCGCAGGCGCCGCGGCGGCGGTTTCAGCTACCTCGATCCCGAAGGCGGGCGCGTCGGCGACGAGGACACGCTGGAGCGGATCCGGGAGCTGGCGATCCCTCCGGCCTGGCGGGAGGTCTGGATCTGCGGCGACCCCTACGGCCACATCCAGGCGACCGGGCTCGACGAAGCCGGGCGCAAGCAGTACCTCTACCACGAGCGCTGGCAGCTGCGGGCCGCCCAGCGCAAGTTCGAGTCGATGCGCGAGTTCGCGGCGGCGCTGCCGAAGCTGCGGCGGGCGGTGAAGAAGGATCTGGCTCGCGACGGGATGCCGCGCGAGCGGGCGCTGGCCTGCGCGGTCCGCCTCCTCGACCTCGGCTTCTTCCGGATCGGAGGCGAGGAGTACGCGGAGACGAACGAGAGCTACGGCGTCGCCACCCTGCTGCGCGAGCACCTCACGATCGAGGGCGAGGAGATGGTCTTCGACTTCCCGGCGAAGAGCGGGCAGCGCCGCATCCAGTCGATCCGAGACCCCGAAGCCAGGGCCGCGATCGAGGCGATGCGCCGCCGGCGCAGCGGCCCCGACGACCTGCTCGTCTTCCGCGACGGGCGGAGCTGGCGCGACGTCCGCTCCGAGGAGGTCAACGAGTACCTGCGGGACAGGGCCGGCGAAGGATTTTCAGCCAAGGACTTCCGCACCTGGCACGGCACCGTGCTCGCCGCGGTCGAGCTGGCCCGCGAGGGTGCGCCGAGCTCGAAGGGCGGGGGAGAGCGTGCGATCCGGGAGGCGATCGAAAGGGTGGCCGAGCGCCTCGGCAACACCCCCGCCGTCTGCCGCAGCTCCTACATCGACCCGCGGGTGCTCGAGCGCTTCCGCGACGGCGAAGTCATCCAGCCCGGCGCTTCCAGCGCTGCCACGACGGGCGTCAGGGCCAGGGCAAGGATCGAGCGCGAAGTCCGAACCCTGATCTCCTAGCCCGGGTTCGGGTCCAGCGGGAACCCCGCGACGACGATGCGCAGCCAGGGCGGCGAGCGGCTATTCGGCGGACGCGACCTCGACGGCGTGGCCCGGGGAGTGGTGTGACCGGAGTGGACGCGACACCGACAGGTCCGGGACCCGCGGGGGTCCCCAGGCGCGGTGGACGCGACCGGCCGCCAAGGCGACCGCGAGGCCGATCAGGGCAGCGGCGAACCCGGTGGCCACGGCGACCCCCGGATTCAGCGGCTTGCTGGCGATTACGGCGGCCAGGCTCAGGAGGGGATATCCAGCCCACATCAGTTTCGCCGGCCGTCCCCGCGACAGCACCGCGCCCCAGAAGCCGGCGATGATCGCGATCGAGAGGTGGAGCGACGGAACAGTCGGCACCGCGCTGGCGGGGATGTGGTGGCTCCAGTCGGAGCTGTACGCGCTTATCGGGAAGAGAAGCAGGGACGAAACGATGCTTGACGCCGCGGCGACGAGCGTCGCGTTGCGGACGAAATCGAAGGCGCCGTGGCGGCGGAAGAAGACCCACCCGAGAAAGGCGAAGGCGACGAGGACGTGGGCGTTGCCGTAGACCCACATGAGGACGTCGAACGCCACGCCTGTCGAGAGCCCGTCGAGGGAGACCTGGAGCCCCGCCGTGGGACCATCCGGCCGCCATACCCGGTACAGCGCATAGAGCGAGACGAGAAGCGCCGCCTGGAACGTGAAGCGGGTGAGGATGGGCCAGGTCAGGGAGATCGGCGCGGGAAGCTCGCGTTCGCGCTGTCGCCGGCGATGCTCCCGCAGGTCGATACGCGCCGCCGCCAGTTCGACCTCGTCGCGAAGGTGGTCGAAGGCGCCGGGGTCACAGGCTTCCAGTTCGTCGCGGAGCTGCCTGGCTCTCGAAGAGAGCCGATCCGATTCCAGATGGGGACGCTCGCGCAGGAATGGCCGCACCATCTCCAGGTGGGAAGCGGTTTCCCGCTGCACCCAGGGGGCGAAGTCGCTGGGAATCGAATCGGTGGCTTCCTCGAAGCGCAGGTGGTCGATCGCGGCCGGGCGGCGCCTGGCGATGAACTCCTCTTCGGAACGCCACACTCCGCGCCGCCACCCGATCACCTCTGACCCGCTTTCGCCGTAGAGAGGGGTGCCTGGCGGAGCGAAGCAGACGACCGGCTGCCGCGGGTCGGGGGACTGGTTCACGGCCAGATGGCCGGCGCCCCAATGCGCTGGCTGCAGGTCCCAAAACGCTCGGTCAGGAAACTCCGGCAGGTGCGCCCAGGTTCCATGCACGGCGGCAAAGCTACCCCTCGGGCGAAGGGAAGCAAACTCGACTTGGGCCTGCGGTGGAGGATTTTTCCTTCCTCGCGCGTGCGTTCTAATACTGTCGGCGAATCCGATCAGAACTATGCGTTCCCAATGGTGGACGGCTATGTGGAGCTTGGGATGACCACTGGTACTTCGATACTCACGCCGGACGGCAGGGACTGGGCCAGGTCCAACCTGCTGGTGCCCCTGCTCGAAGACCAGGCCTCACTCGGGAAGCTGCGCATCCCCCCTCGCTTCGAATCGGCGGAGGAGGGGATCGACGCTCTCGCCTGGCTCTTCGACGAGCAGATGATGCTGATCGAGAAGGGCGAGAACCAGAACCTCCAATATCTGGCCGAGGCCACGGATCGCTCGAGGCCGCAGGTCGAAGAGCTCCTGGCCGCCGTCAACGACTGGAGTGCGGTGGTGCACGGGTTGCGTCTGCGGCCGAGCAACCGGGGAACGGTCGGTCTCGAGGACAGCGTCTTCGTGCTGAAGACAGCCCACTGGATCGCGAGCGGTCCCGGTGTCTTCGCGGCCGGCTCGCCGGCCTACCCGCCGCTGGTCAAAGAGGTGCTGGAACGCTGGGCCCACGACACCGGATCGCGGCGGGCAAACGACCCCGCCCCGGACTCCGAGCTGGTTCTGGTGGAGTGCAATCCGAAGTTCACCGAGGCCCTGGACGTCGCCGCCCTCCCCGAAGGTACCCAGTGGGATCACGAAGACGAGCGCTATTCCGAAGAGGTGAGGGAGGACGTCAGGGTGGCCCTGGAAGCGACCGCCGGCGCGGACTACACCGTGAGCACGCCGGAGATCGCGCGCGAGGAGATCGTCAACCCGTTCGTATCCAGCCTGCTGGCCCATGGCATCAAGCCGAAGAATCTCCCGGTCGAGTCGGGGTCGATCTCCTACGGGCGGGACATGAACCGGTGCCTCGGCGGGGAACTGGAGACGATCATCCATCTCCAGAGGAACGGTTTCAGCCCGTTCCTGGACATCCCACACACCCTTCTCCCGGGCTTGGTGAAAGGGCCGGAGCTCGAGTGCTTTTTTGAGTTCTCGGGCTCGCAGCGCCTGCTTCCCGGGGCGATGCTGAGCTGGGCGGCCGGTGAGGCGTTCGGCGGACCGCGGTTGCCCTCGCCCCACAAGTCCGTATTCCGCCGGGTGGAGCGGGGGCTGCTGGAAATGGCCGGCGCCGACCCGGATGCCGTCGGCTACGCGGTGGCCAAGGCCCGCGTGGGGAAAGAGGACGCGGTCCGCCGTCTGCGGATCGGGATGCTCGTTCGCAATGAAGCGGGCGTTCTCAGGGCGTGGGGAATCCCTCGCATGGACTGCGCCGACGATCTCCAGGTGCGCCGGGCAATCGAACGGGCCGAGCGCAACGTCGAGAGGATGAACCCGGCGACGGGAGAGGTGCAGCGCACCTTCGAACGCCTCCAGGATGCCGGCCTGCAGAGGACGGGGTCGAAGAAGTTCGACAACCGGCAGCGGCGGGAGAAGTTCCTGCTGGCGGCGGCGATGCTCAGGACCCGGGTGCTGCTCGGGGTCTGAGCCGGGGGCCCCGCGGAGGGCCGGCCCGCCGGTGGAGGATTTTTCGAAAAATTCTCCGGCGTCAATTTCGAACCCAGTTGTGTGTTGTCACCTCGCGCCTAAACTGGCCGACAGTAGGTGTAAAAAATTCACACCTGAATGAGAGGCGCCGAGCTGCCACTCGACGCCTCTCGGTCGGAGGGTGTGAACACGTCGAAGGAGCTCGAAATGTCACCCACCGAAGAACTGAGTGCCAAGACGGCACAGAGCGATCAGTATATGCGCGCGGAGCCGGGCCTCGAGGAGGACATCCGCGTCCGCCGACCCGATCCGATCGGACCCGCACCGTCGGTGCTGCGCCTCGAGTCGCCGGAAAGCGAGCAGCTGCGCGAACTCGCAGCGCGGCTTCTCCCTGGCCCCGGAGAGAGGCCCGACCACTACTGCGAGGAGGCGTCGCTGCTGGCCGCTCGCCTGCCGTCTCGGGTCCGCGCCCAGCTGAGGCGCTTCTCGCTGAACGGGGCGCCGGAGGGATTCATGGTGGTCCGCAACGTGCCGGTCGACCCCGACGTTCCCCCGACGCCGGCTGACGACACCCGCCACCTCGGCGAGCGAACCCTCGCCGCGGGAGTGCAGGCGATCGTCGGTCAGGGGGTTGGGGAGATGGTCGGATACGAAGGTGAGGGCGAGGGCCGCATATTCCAGGACCTGGTCGCCCCGGTGCCCGGCGGCGAAAGGGAGAGCAGCGGCTCGGCGCCACGACCGCGGACCGAGCGTGCCCACTCCGCGCTGCGTCCGGACTGCGTCAGCGTGGCCTGCCTGAGCGGCGGTTTCGAGGAAACCACCTACGTTCTGGACGCCCGGACCTTGGTCAAGGCCCTCGACCATCGCGAGCAGGTGCTGGCGCGGGAACCGCTCTGGACGACCCGTCCGCCCGGTTCGCTGGTCCACGACAGGGAGGCCCGCCTCGGACGCTTCCCGATCATCGAAGGCAGTGACGAGGATCCATTCGTCCGCTTCGACGGCGAGCTCGACTGGGGAATCGTGCCCGAGGCAGAGCGCCTGCGCCTGAAGATCGTCGAGGTCTGCCGCCAGTTGCGGACCTCCCACACCCTGATCCCGGGTGAGCTCCTGCTGATCGACAACCGACGCGCCGTCTTCGAGCGTTCCCTGGTCGACGCCGCCAGCAACCGGTTCGCGTTGCGCGCTTTCCTGGTGTGCGACCTCGGGAAGTCACGTGGCGCCCGCTTCGGCAACGGACGCGTGATCGGGGCCCGGTTCGGCTAACCGGGCCTTTGCCGAGGCCGCTTGGCCGGTTAGCCAGGTCTGGATGGGCGAAGTAGGCTGGCGGCGAGATGGGACTGCTCGATCCAGCGCCGCCGCCGTTCGAGGTCGAGGAGTGGCGGCGGAAGCCCCACCTGGAGCGGATCAAGCCGCTGGCCCAGGACTGGGCGCTGAACGGGTTCGGGACCCCGGTCGCGGTCTACTTCCTCTACGTCCTCAAGATCCTCGTCTACGCCGGTGGCGGGGCGCTGCTGATCTTCGCCACCAGCGGTTGGCCGGCGTGGACCGATCCGGTCGTCTTCCAGAAGGCGGTCATCTGGACCCTGCTCTGGGAGGTGCTGGGGCTCGGCGCCGGCTCGCTGCCGCTGACCCTGCGCTTCAAGCCGATGATCGGCGGCATCCTCTACTGGCTGCGGCCGGGGACGACGCGGCTGCCGCCCTGGCCGGAGCAGGTGCCGGGCACGCGCGGGACGACGCGGACCTGGCTCGACGTCGGCCTCTACGCCGGGCTGCTGGCGGCGGCGCTCTACCTGCTGGTCTCGCCCGGCGCCGACGCGACCGCTCCCTGGGCCGAGGGCACCGTCTCCCGCCTCGACCCGGTCGCGGTCGCGGCGATGCTGGCGCTGCTCGCCGCCCTCGGCCTGCGCGACAAGGTCCCCTTCCTGGCGGCCCGGGCCGAGATCTACGGCAACCTGGCGCTGGTCTTCCTCTTCCCGCTGACCGACCTGGTGATCGCCGCCCAGCTCGTCTTCTTCTGCATCTGGTGGGGGGCGGCGGCCTCGAAGCTGAACCGCCACTTCCCCTTCGTGGTCACGGTGATGATCAGCAACACGCCCTGGAACAGATCGCGGGCGGCGAAGCGGCGGCTCTACGCCGACCACCCCGAGGACCTGCGCCCCTCACGCCTGGGAGAGCTGTCCGCCCACCTCGGCACCGTGATCGAGTTCACCCTGCCCCTGATCCTGATCCTCACCCAGGGCGGCCTGATCGGCACCCTCGCCCTGGCCGGGATGGTGATCTTCCACGTCCACATCTTCTCGACCTTCCCGCTGGCGGTGCCGCTGGAGTGGAACGTGTTCATGATCTTCGGCCTCTTCTTCCTCTTCGGCAACTACGCCGACGTGCCCTGGTCGACGCTCGACGACCCGCTGCTGCCGGCGATCCTCGCCCTCACCTGCGTCGGGCTGCCGGTGCTGGGCAACTTCCGGCCCGACCTCGTCTCCTTCCTGCCCTCGATGCGCTACTACGCCGGCAACTGGGCGACCAGCCAGTGGCTGTTCCGGCGCGAGGGAGCGGCGGAGGACAAGCTCGACCGCGAGGTCGTCAAGTCGGCGCCGATCGTCACCAGGCAGCTGGAGAGCTTCTACGAGCAGGAGATGATCGACGTGCTCGTCTACAAAGGCCTCGCCTTCCGCTCGATGCACTCGCACGGGCGGGCGCTGAACGCGCTGACGGCGCGGGCGGTCGCAGACGTGGACGATTACGACGTGCGCGAGGGTGAGCTGGTCGCCGGCGTCGTCCTCGGTTACAACTTCGGCGACGGCCACTTCCACGACCACCGGCTGCTGGCCGCGGTGCAGGAGCGCTGCCGGTACGAGCCGGGGGAGCTGCGGGTGGTGACGCTGGAGAGCCAGCCGGCGCACGTGCAGCGCCAGCGCTACCGGATCTGGGATGCGGCCGGCGGCCTGGTCGAGGAGGGCTGGGTCGACGTCCGCGACATGGCCTGCCGCCAGCCCTGGCTGGTCGGCGACGAGCCCTTCCCGGTCCACCCGACGCAGTCGTCCCCGGTATCCGGGGGCAAACGCGCATGAGCTCGGCTGTCGTCGTCGGCTCCGGCCCCAACGGGCTGGCCTGCGCCGCGACCCTCGCCAGCCGTGGGGTCGCGGTGACCGTGATCGAGGCGGCGGAGACGATCGGCGGCGGCACCCGCAGCTCGGAACTGACCCTGCCGGGCCTGCTGCACGACGAGTGCAGCGCCACCCACCCGATGGTCGTCTCCTCGCCGGCGGTGGTCTCGCTCGAACTGGAGCGGCACGGGCTCGAGTGGTGCTGGCCGGAGGTCGACGCCGCCCATCCGCTGGACGGCGGCGGGGGAGGTGTGATGTTGCGCTCGGTCGAGGCGACCGCGGCGGGGCTCGGCACCGCGGGCGGGCGCTGGCGGCGCGTGTTCGGTGCCCCCGCCAAGGGCTACGACGCCCTCAGCGAGGACTTCTACCGGCCGCTCTTCCACCTGCCGCGCCACCCGCTGCGGCTGACCCGCTTCGGCCTGCCGGCTGCGATGCCGGCGACGGTGCTGGCCAGGTCGTTGGGCTCGCCCGAGGCGGCGGCGCTCTTCGGCGGCATCGCCGCCCACGCCTACGCGCCGCTCAACCTGCCGCTCAGCTCGGCGATCGGGATGGCACTGACCTGCTCGGGCCACGCCTACGGCTGGCCGGTCGCGAAGGGCGGCTCGATCGCGATCTCCAAGGCCTGGGCGGCGGTGATTCGCGAGCACGGTGGCACGATCGAGACCGGGCGCCGGGTGCGCTCGCTCGACGAGCTGCCAGCCGCCGACGCGGTCGTCCTCGACCTGGCGCCCCGCGGGGTCATGGAGCTGGCCGAGGACCGGCTGCCTCCTCGGGTCGCCCGCGCCTACCGGCGGTTCAAGCACGGACCGGGTGCCTTCAAGCTCGACCTCGCGGTCGAGGGTGGGGTGCCGTGGACCCAGGAGGCGGCGCGGCGGGCGGGGACCATCCACGTGGTCGGCTCCTTCGAGGAGCTGGTCGCCGCCGAGCGCGAGGTCAACCGCGGCCGGATGCCGGAGCGACCCTTCGTCCTCGTCGGCCAGCAGTACCTCGCCGACCCCGGCCGCTCCAATGGCGACCTGCACCCGGTCTGGACCTACGCCCACGTCCCCAGCGGCTACGACGGCGACGCCAGCGAGGCGATCCTCGCCCAGCTCGAGCGTTTCGCCCCCGGCACCCGTGAGCGGATCGTCGCCTCGGCGACCCGCGGCCCGGCCGAGTTCGAGGCTCTCAACGCCAACTTCATCGGCGGCGACATCCTCACCGGCGCCAACACCCCGCTGCAGGCCCTGGTCCGCCCCCGCATCACCGCCGCCCCCTACTCGACCGGCATCCCCGGCGTCTTCGTCTGCTCGGCTGCGACCCCGCCGGGCCCCGGCGCCCACGGCATCTGCGGCTTCAACGCCGCCGAAGCGGCTCTGCGCACGCTCTGAATTCCATCCGCGCAGGGTTGCGCGGGTTAAGGGAGCTCCGGGGAGGGGTAGCTGGCCTGAGGAAGCGATGGGAACTTCGTCTAAAACGGGGAACGGCGCTGTTCCCGTCGAGGGTTCGGCGGAGCAACGCGAGCACGAATTCGGCTCCTCGCCGCCGCTGACGATCGGGGTCGAGGAAGAGCTGCTGCTGGTCGACGAGGGCTGCGGGCTGGTGGCTGTGGCCGAAGGGGTGCTGGACCGGATCGAACCCGACCGTCGCGGGGCGGTCTCGACCGAGATCTTCGCCACCCAGATCGAGCTGAAGACCGGTGTCTGCCTCGACGCCGGCCAGGCCGCCGCGGAGCTGGCAACGATGCGGCGCTCCCTCGCCGCCGCCGGCGCCCGGCTGATGGCCTCGGGCCTCTACCCCGGCGACGCGGGCGAGCCGGCTCTGGTCAAGCGAGCTCGCTACGCGTCGGTCAAGCGCGACCTCGTCAGCATCCTCGATACGCCGCCCTGCGGGCTCCACGTCCATGTCGGCGTCCCCGATCCCGAAACCGCGATCGCCGTTGCCAACGCGATGCGCCACCACCTGCCGCTGCTGGCGGCGCTGACCGCCAACTCCCCGATCCGCGACAACGCCGACACGGGTTTCGCCAGCGCCCGCGCCAGCGTCGTCCGCCGCTACCCGCGCTTCGAGTTGCCGCGCGCCTTCCGCGACTACGAGGACTTCCTCCGCGTCGCCGACCAGCTGATCGCCGCGGCGGGGGTCGACGACTACACCTACATCTGGTGGGACGTGCGCCCCCACCCGAACCTGGGGACGGTCGAGGTGCGGGGGATGGACGTCTCGCCGCGGTTGGAGAGGAGCGCCGCCATCGCCGCCCTGATCCAGGCGCTGGCGGCGAAGGAGATCGACCGTCCCAGCGCCCCCGGCCTGACCCGCGAGGCGATCGAGGAGTCCTACTACCAGGCGGTGCGCTACGGCCTCGAGGCCCGCCTGATGATCGACGACCGGACCGCCGCCCCGGCCGGCGAGGTGGCCCGGGCCACCCTCGCCGAGGCGCGCCCCTATGCCGAGGCGCTGGGCGGAGCCGGCGCCTTCGAGGAGATCGACCGCATCCTCGCCGAAGGCAACGGGGCCGACCGCCAGCGAAGCGTCTACGGCACGGGCGGGCTCCAGGCGCTGCTCCACGACCTGGTCCTGCGGACGCCGACGCAGGTCTAGCCGGCTACTGGGGAGCCGGGATCTTCAGCCGTTTGCGAGCGGCGACCACGGCGGCCACCGAGGAGCGGCAGGCTTTGGCGATCTCGCCGTTGCCGTGGTTGGGGCGGCGGCGAACCTCGAACTCGACCAGGGCGGCGCGGCGGAGCTTGGCGCGGTCCTCGAGGCCGGAGCTCTCCGGCGCGGCGTCGAGGGCGGCCTGGGCGGCGCGCTCACGGCGGCAGAGGAGGCAGAAGGTGCCCTCCTTCGAGCAGGTCCAGCTCGCGGGCAGCTTGACCTTCTCGCCGCCGACGCGGCTGACGGCCACCCCGCACTGGTCGCAGGTCCACTTATTTGCAGTAGTCGTGCTCATCGAAAAAAGATCGGGGACGGCGAAGGACGAAGCTGCCGAGCCCGTCCACGTACGGTAGCAGGGTGGCGTTTTTGCCCTGCTACCACGCACGATCCAGGCCGGAAGCGGGTTTTCCGGCTTTGCTCGCCTCCTACACTTGATTGGTGCCCGCCGAGCGAATCCAGGAGCCGACCTACACGCTTTACCGCCGCGGCCTCGAGCTGCTCGAGGACGGCGATTTCGAGCACGCCGCCGAGCCGCTCGCCGAGGCCGCCCGCCGGGCGCCGGAGAAGAGCTCGGTCCGCGAGGCGCTGGGCCGCGCCTACTTCCGCGCCGGCCGCTTCGCCCCCGCCGCGGCCGAGTTCGAGGCGGTGGTGGAGTCCCACCCGGTCGACGACTACGCCCACTTCTGCCTCGGCCGGGCGCTGAGCAAGACCGGCCAGAAGCGCCGCGCCCGCCACCACCTGGCGCTGGCCTGCAACCTGCGCCCGGAGCGGCGCGACTACCGCTACTACCGCCGCCTGCTCGAGGCGGGCTAGGCCGCCGCCATCTCGGCGACGGCGGCGAGGCCGAGGGCTATCGCGGTCAGGACCAGCACCAGGCTGGTCCTGATCCTCTGCTTGCCAGGTGCATGGAAGTGCATCCTGCTCCGAGGATAACCGCCGATCAGCCGATCAGCGGCATTACGCAGCGGAATTTTTTGGTCGCGGTGGATGCCACAAAATTGACCTGACTCGATGATGAGACCGTGATCACTGCATAAGTGTCGACTCCAGACACATTCGTCAGGTCGCCGCTCCACTCATCCCCAGCCGCCAGAGTCACGTTCCCCTGCTGGGAGAAGGCCGCCAGCGAGAGCGCGTCGGGCAGCTCGCCGCCCTGGCTGGCGCAGGCGGCCGCCGCGGCCGGAGCGCTGAGCGCCGAGCCGCTCGCCGCCGCCTGCCAGCAGGCGCCGGCGAACTCCTGGGTCCCCTGCCTGCAGCCGACCTCGTAGCCGTTGACCGTTTTCGCGTTCTGGGCGGTCGCCGCGTTGAGGGCCGTTTCCGCGTCCTGCGCCGACTGCGCCGTCTCCGCGTGCACCGCCGAGGGCACCTGGCCGAGGGTGGAGGCGTCGATCTGGATGCCGGTGATCGACCCCGGCGCCAGCTGGCTGCCGCGGAGCGCCCCCGGCTTCAACCGGTTCCCCGGCACCGAACCCAGCGCCAGCCGATTCCCCGGCAGCGACTTCACCTTGATCTGCTTGCCGCTGATCTTTCCCGCCGCGTAAACCGTCCCGCTCAAAGCCGCCACCAGCGCCAGGCCGCCGACGATCAGCACCGGCAGCCGGCGCCATCCCCTGCTCTTCACTTGTTCTCCTCAGATCGGAATTGACCGAACCGGGCCCGCTCATTGTTCGGGCCGGTTGAAGCGGCGGCACCCTAACCGGCGAATCGCGCCGTTGGACGAATGTCCGCGGCCGGCCTCGGCGATGGTTCGAGCCCGCTACTGGGACGGCAGCCGGAACGAGGCGAGCCCGACGACCGCCGGGATCAGCTCCTCGGCGTCGTCCGTGCGCTGCAGCGATTCCGACTCCAGGTGCGGCAGCCAGCCGAGCACCTCGTCGAGCCCGGTGGACAGCTCGCTCCAGGCGGGGCGGTCGAGGAGGATCGGCTTCCAGGAGAAGTGACGGTCGTCCTCGGCGTCGAAGGTGTCGGCATCGATCGCTTCGGTGACGCGCTCCATGTAGGCGTCGAGGAAGGAGTTCGACATTTCCTGGCGGACCAGGAGGGGGAGGGACTGCCAGGAGGCGGTGTCGAGAAAAGGACGCCGCAGCCCCCGGTATATCCGTTCGACGCCGCCGCCGCGGCGGCCGCCTTTGCGCTCTTCGACGATCTCCACCAGGCCCCACTCGGCCAGTTCGCGGAAGCAGCGGGAGATGTGGGTCATCGAGCCGCCGATCTCCTCGACGAACTGCGAGGAGCTGAGCGGGCGATTCGACAGCTCCATCAGGATCCGCGAGCGCCATTTGTTCGACAGGGCCTTCGCCATCCGCGGGCCGAAGGTGGGTTCGGCGACGCCGTCGGGCGGGGGGCGGTGGGAGCGGGAGGCCTGCAGCATGATCGAGGGCGACTGGGGGGAGCGGAAGGCGGAGAGCCCGACCACGGTCGGGATCCGCTCGCCGGCGGCGTCCTGCAGACGCCGGTCGGCCTCGACCGCCAGCTCCGGCAGCCACTCGAGCACCTCGTCGAGCCGCCTGCCGAGCTCCAGCCAGGCGGGGCGGTCCAGCGCGAGCCCGTCCCAGGAGAGATGGCGGTCGACCTCGGCGTCGAAGGTGCCGGCCTCGACCGCTTCGCCGATGCGGGTGAAGTAGGCGCTGACGGCGGCGCGGGACCAGGTGTCGCGCTCGGAGCGGGAGACGGTCTTCCAGGTCGCGGTGTCGAAGTGGGCGCGCTTGATGCCGCGGTAGAGGTGTTCGATCGCGGCGCCGCGCCGCCGGCCTGGGCGCTCTTCGAGCACCTCGATGAAGTCCCATTCGGCGAGCTGGCGGAAGCAGCGCGATATCTGCGTCAGCTCGCCTCCGACCTCCTCGGTGAACTGCGAGGGGCTCATCGGACGCAGGCTCAGCTCGGAGAGGATTCGGACCCGCCAGGTGTCCGCCAGCGCCCTCGCCATCCGGGCGCTGATTCCGAAAGCTGCCGGTTCTTTTCCTTTGACCGGATTCGACACTTTTCTCCCCTCAGTACATGCTGAGTGCGAAAGCTAACACTAGTGGCGGCCTCGTGCACAGACTTTTCTCCCAAACTGGGTTGGTGGCCAGTGCTGCCGGGTTCTGCCAGCGATAAACCATCCTTCATCAAACGGCTCAGTTTGTTGAAGGGGGGTGAGCGAGTTGAAGATCGAGGCCACTACCACCAGCGTGCCAATGATCAGCACCAGCAAGTCCGGCTGAGAGCCATCCGGGTTCCCCTCCCTTGACCGGAGGGGAACCCACTTCGTTCCGTAAGTTAACCGTGTAGTTCCTGATCATTTGATGACAGTGGAGGAAGGGATGAACGAACGGTGGAGTGCCGGCGACGAGGTCCGGCAGACATATGACACGTACGCGCCGGCGTACGAAGACTTCAACCACGGCTACATGTACGAGCGGTGGACGGGACGGCTGCTGGGGGTGGCCGAAGATGCGGGGCTGAAGGGGGACCGGTTGCTGGACGTCGCCTGCGGGACCGGGCTCAGCTTCCTGACGATGCTGGAGCGCGGCTGGCGGGTGACGGGCTGCGACATCTCGCCGGCGATGCTGGCGATCGCGGAAGAGAAGTTCGGCGATCGGGCCGAGCTGTTCGTCGCCGACATGCGGGAGCTGCCGGACGTCGGCGAGTTCGACCTGATCTGGGCCGTCAACGACCCGCTCAACTATCTGCTCTCGGTCGAGGAACTGGAGGCGACGCTGGAGGGGATGCGACGCAACCTCGCTCCGGAGGGGATCGCCCTCTTCGACATCAACACCCTGGTCACCTACCGGACCTTCTTCAGCCAGGAGGTCGTCGTCAACCAGAACGGCCGGCAACTGGTCTGGCAGGGCAAGCTGACGCCCGAGGAGGTCGGCCCGGGCGTCTTCGCCGAGGCCTCCTTCGAGGAGGTCGGCGCCGAGGGCTCGGCCCACGTCCACCGGCAGCGCCACTTCAGCCAGGCCGAGGTGCTGGCGGCGTTCGCGAAGATCGGCCTCGAGTGCATCGACGTCTACGGCGAGCAGGACGGCGCCCTGACCCCCGGGCTCGACGAAAACCTCCATTCGAAGGCGGTCTATCTAGCGCGCCTGCCCTGAGCCGATAGGCAGGCCGCCTGATTACTGCCGGATTCTGCCTTCGTAAGCCCGCGCCCCCGCGCTTACGCTCGGAAGGAAGTCCCTTAGTGGTTTTGGGGATTCACACATATAGAGGGGGAGGAGCAATGGGGGAGGCCGGAATGGTGGCGAAAGGCAAAGCGGCTGCCGCTGCCGCCGCCGCGAACGGCAACGGCGCCGCCGGCAGGCGTGCGGACAGCCCCCTGGACCGCGTCCTCCACGCCCTCGGCCACCCGGTGCGCCGCCAGATCCTCCGCTCGCTGGTCCGGCGCAACGGCAGCGCCAGCACGATCTCCAAGCAGCTGGAGATGGACCTCAGCGTCGTCTCCTACCACCTCAACCAGGTCCTCGCGAAGGAATGCGGCGTGGTCGAGATGGTCGAAGCGAAGGAACGGCGCGGCGCGCTGGAGAAGATCTACGCCCTGAGCTTCGCGGCGCTCGGCGGCGGCGATCCGTTCCGCGGCGGGGATCCCCACGACGGGGCCCGGCCGCTGTCGGTCGAGGAGAGTTTCATCGTCGCCGTCTCGGCGATGGAGGACGCGCCTTTCGGCGACCTGCCCGGAAGTACCTGGGGCTGGTCGCTGGCGCGGGTCGACGCCAAGGCCTGGCGGGAGATCTGCGCGGCGCGTGAGGAGTTCGAGCGTCGGACGCTGGCCGTAATCGAGGCCAGCCGGGCGCGCGACTCGGAGAAGGACACACGCGACGTCGTCGTGGGGGCGGCCAGCTTCCCCGCTGAGGAGGCGCGAGCGGGTTAGCCCGGGCTGTGTGCCCGGCTCCCTCGCCCTCTTCCTCGCCGCCCTTGCGACGACGCTCGCGGCCGAGACCGGCGCGATTCCGGTCAGCGGTCCGCGCCGGCGCCAGGGCGGGATAAACTCGCCGCGTCAATATCGGTCGGTGGTCAAGGGAAGTCCGGTGCGAATCCGGCGTGGTCCCGCCACTGTGACCGGGTGGAGGAGCTCGCGGGCGCTGCGGCGCCAGCCACTGGAGGCGACACCTCGCCTCCGGGAAGGCGTGACCTCCCTGATCCCGGAAGCCAGGAGACCTGTCCCCGGCCTTTGCCAAATCAACCCTCGAGGAAAGGGTGGCTCAATGCCAAGAAGTAACTCGTTCCGGCTGGCTCTCGCGTGCGCGCTGGCACTCTCAATGACCCTGGCCGTTACGGCCTCCGCCATGGCCAAGGGCCTGCAGGCGGACCTGCGCGTGATCGGCAGCGGCGGCAAGGTGCTGGCCGAAAAGCCGGTCACCTCGGCCGACCAGTCGATCGCGACCAGCACCAAGGCGACCTGCTTCGGGCCGGGCAACAGCGGCAGCGGCGACAGCGTGCAGCTGAAGGGCAACACGGCGATGGGCCTGCTCGCCTCCGGCGCCAAGTCGACCGCGGCGCTGAAGCCGCTGTCGATCACCGACGCCTTCGACTTCGGGCTCGCGGTCTGCGGGATCGGCTCGAGCGTCGCCAAGGGCAGCTCGTCCTGGTACCTGAAGATCAACCACAAGGCGCAGCTGGTCAGCGGGGACGCCGCCAAGATCAAGGCTGGCGACGAGGTGCTGTGGGCGCTGGCGAAGACCGAAGCGCCGGACTACACCTACCCGGACGAGCTGGTGCTGAGCGCGCCGGCGAGCGCCCAGCCGGGGGCGGAGTTCACGGTGCGGGTCTGGGCCTATGACGAAAAAGGCCGCAAGACCCCGGCCGAGGGCGCCAAGGTGACCGGCGCGGCGGCGCCGACCGGTGCCGACGGCCGCACCACGGTGACGCTGAGCAAGCCGGCGAAGCTGGCCGCCAAGGCGACCGGCGACCTCCCCTCCGCCAAGGTGGCGGTCTGCCTCGAGGGCAATTGCCCTAAATGACGGCACGCCGCGGCACGGCGGTCGCGACCGCGCTGCTCCTGGCAGCGCTCGCGGCCGCCGGCTGCGGCCTCGGCCCCGGCGCCGACGTCGGCGACGTGCGGCTGACGGTGACGCGGGACTTCGGCGCGGTGGCGGTGCTCGACCGCTCGCCGGCGGCGAGGGAATCGGACACCGTGATGCGGCTGCTGGAAGGCGAGGCAGACGTGGAGACCCGCTACGGCGGCGGCTTCGTCCACGCGATCGACGGGGTGGCGGAGGGGCAGCGCGGCGGCGATCCCCACGACTGGTTCTTCTACGTCGACGGGGTGGAGTCGCCGATCGGCGCCGCCGACTACGAGCTGGAGGGGGGCGAGCGCGTCTGGTGGGACTACCGCGACTGGTCGGCGACGAACCACGTGCCGGCGGTGGTCGGCTCCTGGCCGGCGCCCTTCGCCGGCGCCGAGCATCGTCCGGTCGCGGTCGAGTGCGCCGAACCATCGCCCGGTTCCTCTCGGTCTCCAGGCGACCGAAAGGAACCACAGGTCTGCGCTGCGACCCGGCGGGCGCTCGAAGCCGAAGGGGTGGAGGTGGCCAGCGGGGAATCGGGGAAGGCGATCCGGGTCCTGGTCGGGACCTGGGGCCGATTGCGGCTCGACCCGACCGCGGGTCTGATCGAAGACGGTCCGGCCGAAAGCGGCGTCTACGCGGACTTCGCGGGCGGCGACCTCGTCGGCTTGGACGAAGACGGAGCGCCGGTGCGGAGCTTCTCTCCCGCTGCCGGTCTCGTCGCGGCGACGAGCCGCTACGGGGGTCTGCCGGTCTGGGTCGTGACCGGGGAGACGCCGGCGGCGGTGCGGGGCGCCGCCGAAGCGCTCGATGCCGAGCACCTGCGCGACCATTACGCGGTGGCGGTCGTGAACGGGAAATCGACGCCGTTGCCGCTGGGGGATCGATGAAATCGCCCTTCGCCTACCAGCCGCGCCCGGCGCCGCTGCAACTCGCCGCGCCCGGCGCCGCGGTCGCCTACCTCGGCGCGATCGTCGCCGTCGCCTTCCTCTACTCGAGCCCGGTGGTCCTGGCGGCGGCTGGCGCGGCCGCTGCCATCGCCGGGCTGCTGGCGGGCGCCCGGCGTGCGGTCCGCGTCGCCCTGAAGATGGGCCTGGCGCTGGCCTTCCTGATCGTCGTCGTCAACGCCCTCGTCGTCAGCCGCGGCGAGACCGTGCTGGCGCGGCTGGGGGAGTGGCCGCTGCTGGGGCAGGTCGACGTCACCTTCGAGGCGATCGTCGCCGGCCTCTCCGGCGGCCTGCGCGCCGCCGTGGCGATGGTCGCCGCCGCCGTCTACTCGGCCTGCGTCGATCCCGACCGGGTGCTGCGCGTGCTGCGGCCGCTGGCCGGCCGCTCGGCGCTGACCGCGACCCTGGTCTCGCGGATGGTCCCGGTCGCCGCCGCCGACGCCGGTCGCCTCCGCGACGCCGGTCGCCTCCGCGGCCCCGCCGCCGCCCCGGTGGGCAGGGCGTCGCTGGCGCGCCGCCTGCTCGCCGGCTCGCTCGACCGCGCTGTAGACGCGGCCGCGACGCTGGAGCTGCGCGGCTACGGCCTCGACGCGCCCCGCGCCCGTAACCGCCGCGCCCGCTCCCGCTACGACCGCCGCTTCTACGCGGTCGCCGCCGTGGTCCTGGCTGCGGCGATCGCCGGCAAGGCCCTCGGCGCCGACGACTTCCAGACCTACCCCGAGGTGGAGATCGGCTTCGGCCCAACGACCCTCGCCCTCGCGGCCCTGGTAGCCCTCAGCGGCCTCGCGCCCCTGAGGCGGCGACCGAAGAGGCAAGCCATCGCCCACCCCTCTGCCGACGGGACGAAAACCGCTCTCTCCAAGCGGAAATCGTCCCGCCGGCGGGAAGGTGGAGGGCGGGGGAAGGTGGCGCGTGTCTGAGCTGGCGATCAGGCGGGGGGCGGCGCCGGCGCTTGCGGTGGAAGGCCTCGGCTACTCCTATCCGCATGCGGACCGACCCGCGCTCGCGGAGGTCTCATTGGAGGTGGCGCCGGGGGAGTTCGTCCTCCTCGCCGGCCGCTCGGCCTCGGGCAAGTCGACCCTCCTCAAGGCCGCCTGCGGCCTGGTGCCGCACTTCCACGGCGGGGAGATCGAGGGCGAGGTCCGGGTCGGCGACCTCGACGCGATCGCCACCGGCCCCGGCGAGCTGGCCGCCGCCGTCGGCTACCTCGCCCAGGACCCGGAGACGCAGGTCGTCTCGACCACGGTCGCGGCCGAGATCGAGCTGCCGCTGGAGCTGCGCGGGGACGCCCCGTCCGACCGCGCCCGCGCGGTCGAGGAGGTCGCCCTCGCCCTGGCGGTCCCGCACCTGCTGGGCCGCCCCGTCGACACCCTCTCCGGCGGCGAGCTGCAGCGGGTCGCCCTCGCCGCCTCCTTGGTTACCCGCCCGAGCCTGATCCTCCTCGACGAGCCGACCTCCCAGCTCGACCCGGTCGCCGGCGACGAGCTGATCTGGCTCCTGCGCCGCCTCAACGAGGAGTGGGGGGTGGCGGTCCTCCTGGCCGAACACCGGCTGGAGCGCTGCCTTGCCGCCGCCGACCGAGTGGTGGCGATGGAATCGGGGCGCGTCTCTTTCGACGGCGGCCCGGCCGACTTCCTCTCCTGGGCCCAAACCGCCGATCCAGCGCTGGAGACGCCCGCGGCCCGCCTTTTCTCGCTCGCCGGCATCGGGCCGCTTCCCGTCGGAGTTCGGGATGCAAGGCAAACGCTGCGGGGGATGGGGATCTCGCACCCTCCTCACCATGCAGCTAGGAGGATGCGAGATCCCCGCCCTGCCGACCCCGTCTTCGAGGCGAAGAGCGTGTGGGTGGAGCTCGACCGTGGCGAAGACCTGCGGGACGTGCTCAAAGGGATCGACCTGACGATTCGCGCTGGCGAACGGGTGGCCCTGATGGGACGCAACGGCGCTGGGAAGAGCACCTTGCTGCGGACCGCCGCCGGGCTCCACGAGGCCGTGGCCGGCAAGCTGGAGGTCGGCTCCCTCGCTCTCCTCACCCAGAACCCGAGCGACTATCTCGTGCGCGAGCGGGTCGGCGACGAGCTCCCGGGCGAGGAGGGGCTGGCCGCGCTCCGTGTCGTCGGCCTCGAGCACGCGCTTGGCGCCGACCCTCGCGACCTCTCCGGCGGCGAGCGTCAGCGCCTCGCCTTGGCGATCGCCCTCGCCGGCCGCATGGAGGGGGAGCAACTGCCGGGCATCGTCGCCCTCGACGAGCCGACCCGCGGCATGGACCGCGCCCGCAAGGACGAGCTGGTCGGGCTGATCGCTCGGCTCGCGGGGGATGCCGCTTTCGTGGCCGCTGGGTCCACAAAGGCGACACGTGCCGCCGCGGTTGTCGTCGCCACCCACGACGTCGAGTTCGCCGCCGCCTTCGCCGAGCGCGCGGTCCTGCTCGGCGACGGGGTCGTAATCGCCGACGGCCCGGCCGAGGAGATCCTCTCCGGCGGCTGGTATTTCGCCACCGAGGTGGCGCGTGTCCTCGATCTTCCGGGCGTGATCACCCCCGAGCAGGGCGCCGCGGCGCTGGGAGGGGAGCCGCGATGACCTGGGAGGTCGCCAGCTTCCTCATCGTCGGCGGCGTCATCCTCGCCGGCTTCGCCTGGTACGAGCGCTCGCGGCCGCCGGCCCAGGTGGTCGCCCTGGTCGCCGCCCTCGCCGCGCTGGCGATCGCCGGCCGCATCGCCTTCGCCGCCTTCCCCAACGTCAAGCCGACCACCGACATCGTCGTCTTCGCCGGCTACGCGCTCGGCGGCGCCCCCGGCTTCGCGGTCGGAGCCCTCACCGCCCTCGTCTCCAACTTCTGGTTCGGGCAGGGTCCCTGGACCCCGTGGCAGATGGTCGGCTGGGGCCTCTGCGGCGTGCTCGGGGCGCTGCTGGCGCTCGGCACGCGCAACGCCGGGCGCTTCACCCTCGCCGCGGTTTGCGCCTTCGCTGGCATTTTTTACGGCGCTCTGTTGAACTTCTCTTTGATGGCGACCTATGGAGGGGACCTCTCGCTGCGGCATTTTCTCGTGCTCGAGGCGCGCGCGATCCCCTTCGACGTCGCCCACGTGCTCGGCAACGTGGTTCTGGCGCTGATCGCCGGTCCGGCGATGGTGCGGATGCTGACCCGCTTCCGCGAGCGTTTCGAGTGGCAGCGGCGCGGCGCTCCGCCCGCTCCCGGCGGCGACGGTTCCCTGCGCGGCGCCCTGCGCAGCGGCGGTGTCGCCGCGGCGCTGCTCCTGGTCGCCTGCCTCGCCTTTGCGCCGGCCCCCGCGCGGGCGGCGTCGGAGGCCCAGACGGTCGGCCGCGCCCTGATCTGGCTCGAAGGGCAGCAGCGTCCCAGCGGGGGTTTCGCCGCCGACAACGGTCGTGAGCCGGGGGCGGAAATGACCTCCTGGGCGATGCTGGGGCTCGCCGCCGTGGGACGCAACCCGCTCGACGTCGTCAAAGCCGGTAAGTCGCCGGTCGACTTCCTCCGCTCCCACCGCAGCGAAATCAAGGACGCCGGCGACGTCTCCCGGACGATTCTCTCCCTCCAGGCGGCGGGGGTGGATCCGCGCAACTTCGTCGGCGAAGACCTCGTCTCGCGGCTGCTCGCGGAACGTCGCAACAACGGCTCCTACCAGGGGTGGCCGGGGACCAGCGCCTACGCGGTGCTCGCCCTGAGGGCGGCCGGCGCCAACAGCTCCGCGCAGGCGACCGTCGAGTGGCTGCGCAAGGTGCAGGCCAAGGACGGGGGCTGGGGGAACGATCCGCAGAGCCCCAGCACGGCGGACATCACCGGCAGCGTGCTCCAGGTGCTCACCCCGGGGTCGGCTGCCTCGGTTGGTGCCCTCGACTACCTGCGTGGGGAAAAGCGGCCGAACGGCGGCTACGCCCCGGGCAAGAACCTCTCAGCCAACGCCCAGGCGACCGCCTGGGTCGCGCAGGGACTGCTCGCGGCCGGCAAGGACCCGGCCGGCTTCGGCAGCGGCGAGAGCTCGCTCGACTATCTGCGCCAGCTCCAGGCTCCGGACGGGAAGTTCCTGCAGGCGCCCAATACCGAAGTCTCGCCGGTCTGGGTGACGGCCCAGGTGATGGTCCCGCTCGCCGGAGCCTTCCTCCCGATCGCCGCACCGCCGCGCGAACCGAAGCCGAAGCCGGCGCCAAAGCCGAAGGGGAAGACGAAGACGAATGGCGGCTCCACGGCGGGCACCGAAATCCCGGCGACGCCGCCGCCGTCCAGCGTCCCCAACTCCGCAGCTCTGAAGAAGTTTTTGGAAAGAACCGCCGAAGGCGGCGGAGGGAGCACGGCGCCGCCTGCGGCGGTGCCCTCTGGGCCGGGGCAGGGCAAGGGGTCGCCCGCGCCTGGGGCCGGGTCCACCGGCGTCCCGGGTGGCCTCGGCAGCTTCTTCGGCGCCCCCGAGGCAGACCAGGAAGCCTCCGAGGTCCAGTACGGCGAACAGGCGTCTGAGCCGGTCGACGGCGACTCGGGCGGCGGCACCGCCGGGGCGATCCTGCTCGGCCTGCTTGCCGGCTGCGTCCTCTTCGGCCTGGGCCTCGCCGCCCGCCGCGGCTGGATGCGCTGGCGCTACGGGCTGTAGGGCACGCTTTCTTCACACAGTTGGCCCAGAACTGGCACTTACGTGTCTTGTTCTGTTGCAGACAGAGAGTTACGCTAGGATCATGGTTGTGATGACGCCAAGGAAGGGCTGGACCGACGGCCGCCTCGATCAGTTCGAGAAGCGGGTCGACGAACGCTTCGACCGCGTCGACGAACGTTTCGACCGGGTCGACGAACGCTTCGACCGGTTCGAACGGGAAGTGAACCTGCGGTTCCGGCAGGTGGATGAACGGTTCGAACAGGTCGACCAGCGTTTCGATCGGGTAGAAGGCGACATCAGGGAATTGCGCACGCTGATGATCGGCGGTTTCGTGGCCGTGATCGCCGCCATCGTCGGAACGGCCGCCTTCTAGCTATACCCTCGACCGATGGACGTCGAGACCGCGATCCGCACCCGCCGCACGCACAAGGCGTTCGGGCCGGAGCCGCTGCCGCGGGAGCAGATCGAGGAGCTGCTGGAGCTGGCCAACTGGGCACCGAACCACAACCTCACCGTGCCCTGGCGCTTCCGCGTCGTCGGGCCGCAGACCCTGCTGAGGCTGAAGCAGGTGGCCGGTCCCGAGGGCGCCGCCAAGCTCGACCGGGCCCCGAACCTGATCGTCGTCTCCTGCCTGCTCTGCGGCGACCCGATCGCAGAGGAAGAGGACTTGCACGCCACCGCGTCCGCCTCCTACATCGTCCTGCTCGCCGCTCACGCCCGCGGCTACGCCGGCTACTGGCGCACCCCGGGCCTGCTGCGCAGCGCCGAGGGCCGCGCCGCCGTCGGCGTGCCGGAGGAGGAGCGCTTCGTCGGCCTCCTCCACCTGGGCCACCCGCGCCAGGAGAAGCCCGCCCCGGAGCGCCCGGGCGCCGACCGCACCCTGACCCACCTCGCCTGATGCTGACCCGCGCCCGCGCCATCGAGGAGATCGCCGGCCGGCACTTCGAGGTGGTCGTGATCGGCGGCGGCATCACCGGCGCCGGCGTCGCCCTCGACGCCGCCTCGCGCGGCTACTCCGTCGCCCTCCTGGAGCGGTACGACTACGCCGTCGGCACCTCCAGCCGCTCCTCGAAGATGGTCCACGGCGGCCTCCGCTACCTGCAGAACTTCGACCTCGGCCTGGTCCGCGAGGCGCTTGTGGAGCGGCAGCTGATGGTGCGCCTGGCGCCGCACCTCGTCTACCCGACGCCGTTCCTCGTCCCCTCGCTCGGCGAGGAGCGCCGCGACCGCAAGCTCGGCATCGGGCTGAACATGTACGACGTGATGGCGACCACCCGCGCAGGGCGCGGCCGGCGCCAGCGCCAATCCCGCGAGGAGGCCGAGGACTACTACTGGTCCCCCGACCGCCACCGCACGATCGATCGCGACGAGGTGCTGGACCTGGTGCCGGCGCTGGCCCCCCGCGACCCGCACGACGCCTACCTCTTCTACGACTGCCAGACCGACGACGTCCGCCTCGTCCTCACCATCCTCGGCGAGGCCGAACGCTTCGGCGCGGTGATGCTGAACGGGGCCGAGGTGACCGAGGTCCTCTCTTCGGACGGCAGGGCAAGAGGCGTCGCCTTCGTCGAGGAGGAGTCGGGGGAGCGGCTCGAAGTCGGCGCCGACCATCTCGTCAACGCAACCGGTGTCTTTGCCGACCAGGTGCGGCCCGGGGAGCTGCTCGAGGAGGACGTGCCGCGGATCTCTCCCAGCCGGGGCACCCACGTCCTGATCGACCAGGCGGACCTGCCGATGGGGAAGGCGGCCTGCATCGTCCCCGCCGGCGAAGGCCGGATGATCTTCTCCCTGCCCTGGTACGGCCGCACTCTGGTCGGCACCACCGACAACGACTTCGACGGCGACATCACACACCCGCGCCCGGCCTCGGACGACGTCGAGTACCTGCTCAGCGCGGTCAACGACTTCTTCGGTGTCGCGCTGGGCCAGTCCGACCTGGTCGGTGCCTACGCCGGGGTGCGGCCGCTGATCTCCACCGGCGATCCGCGCAAGTCGGTCGACATCTCGCGCAAAGCCGAGCTCTACGAGACCTCCTCGGGGATGCTGACGATCACCGGCGGCAAGCTCACCACCTGGCGGCGGATGGCGAAGCAGACGGTCGACCGCCTGGTCGAGCGCGAGGGCCGCGAGGCGCCCTGCCACACCGACGAGATCCCGCTAGGGATGCCGGCGCGGCCGGAGGATCTGGAGGCCCCGGACGGGGTGGGGGAGGAGGCGACCGGGCAGCTCGCCTTCCGCTACGGCCACGCCGCTCGCAAAGTCCTGGAGATCGCCCGCTCCGATCCGAAGCTGGCGCGGCCGATCGTCCCCGGCCGTCCCGACCTGCTCGCCGAGGTCGTCCTCGGCGCCCGTCTCGAGCAGGCGCGCAGCGCCGCCGACGTGCTGCTGCGCCGCACCCGCCTGGGCATCCTCGCGGCGCCGGAACTGCGCTCCGCCAAGGCGGTGCGGCCGGTCGTGGACGCGCTGGGGGCGGAGCTTGGCTGGTCGCGCCGGCAGCGTTCGCGCGAGGCCGACGCCTGGCTCGAGGCCGTCGCCGCGGAGGGGGTAGACCCCGCCGCCGCGTCGCGGGTGGCCGGTTGAATAACCTGCGGCCTCGATGAACAAGGCCGAGCTGGAGAAAAAGTCCCTGTCCGATCTGCACCTGCTTGCCGCCGACGCCGGCGTGCCCAAGTACCGGATGCTGAGCAAGCGCGAGCTGGTCGACCGGCTTGCCGGCGAGAGCGCCGACGCGCCGGCCGCGAAGGCGGCCGAGCCCGACGGGCGCCAGGAGCGTCCGCGTCGCCGTCGTCGCGAGCGATCCGAGAAAGCGCCTGAGGCCAAAAAACGGCCAGAACCCGAAGTCGAAGCGAAATCTGCGCCCGCGCCGGAGCCGACGCCGAGGCCCGCCGCCGAGGCTCCGCGCCCGCGCCGCCGCCGGCGCCGGTTCGGACGGCGCGGCAAGCAGGGCGTGACTCTCCAGGGTCTGCTGCTCCCACCCGAGGCCGGTCGCCAGGCCCTTCTCTGCGCCGAGAGCCGCGAGGCCTGCACGGCGCTGCTGCGCGCCGTCGCCGGCGACCTCGCCGCCGACGCGAAGGGCCCGGACCCCGTCGTCCTGCTGATCGACCCCAGCCCCGAGGAGCTCGGTGACTGGAAGCGTGAGGCGCCGCAGGCGGAGATCGTCGCCGCCGGCCAGCCCCACCACGCCAGCGACGCCCTCGCCCAGGCCGCCGCCCGCGCCGGCAAAGGCGAAGACGTGATCCTCCTGGTCGACTCGCTGACCCGGCTCGGCGAGGCCCACGGCGACGCCGAGGCCGCGAAGGAGTTCTTCGACGCCGGCCGCGCCCAGGGCGGTGCTGGCGGCGGCACGCTGACGGTAGTTGCAGCCCTGGAGCGTTCTGCTGAGTAGAGCTGCCGGCTAACGCCGGTAGGCGATGCGGCGCCAGCTCGGCTCTTTGCTGAGCTCGATCAGTTCGTCGCTGCGATCGGGCTGCACGTAGCCGAAGGTCTGGGTCCGCTCGTCGAAGACGACGTCGAGCTCACCCTCCTTGACCCTCTGGTCGAGCCAGGCGCCGCGGAAGACGAGGCGGCGGAGCCAGTGCACGAGGCTGCGGTTCGAGGGGCCGACCAGGTCCTCCCAGTTCTCGTTGATGTGCTCGCCGAGACGGGAGCTGGGCTCGGCGATCTCACCGCTGACGGCGAGGTCGAGGAGGTCGTCGAGCTCCTCGGCGCTGAGGCCCTGATGGACGAAGCGGAGCTTGACCGCGGCCTGCTCGACCCGCTGCGCGAAGTCCTCTTCGTTGAAGGCGAAGCGGAGCTCGCCGTACTCCAGCACGTAGTCGGAGCCGGACTCGTAGTTCCCTCTGCGGGTCGTTTTCTTATCCATGAGTTGAAGCCAGTCCATTCGCGCAAGCCCGGCGCGAACAGGTGCATGATCTTGCCGATCATCGTAGAGACGTGCCCGCTTCGGGCGGTGCCTGAACGCGTGGTTGCACCTTGGCGGCGAAATTGCACTCCTTCAGGCTGGAAACGGGTAGGGGGTTTCGCGGAGGCGCCGTGATCGACCTGCACTGCCACATCCTCGATGCGATCGACGACGGGGCGAGGGATGCCGACGACAGCGTGGCGATGGCCCGGCAGGCGGAGGCGGACGGGATCGAAGCGATCTGCGCGACCCCGCACATCCGCCACGATCACGACGTGCGGATCGAGGAGCTGGCGGGACGGGTGCGGGGGCTGAACCAGCGCTTGGAGCGGGAACTGGTGGCGGTGCGGGTCCTGCAGGGCGGCGAGGTCGCCGAGACCGCGGTCGAGGGGCTGGGCGAGGAGGATCTGGCACGCGTCGCGCTGGGGGACGGCAACTGGATCCTGCTCGAGCCGGCGCCGGGGCCGCTCGGCGAGAGCCTGCTGCGGCGGGTCGGCCACCTCGCCGAACGCGGTCACCGGACGATCGTCGCCCACCCCGAGCGCCATCTCTCCGCCGACATGTTCGAGCGGATGGCGGCGCTGGTCGCCGCGGGGGCGCTGATCCAGGCGACCGCCGACTTCTTCCTGCGCGAGGAGATGGCGCAGGGGATGCTGGCGATGGCCGAGCGAGGTCTCGTCCACGTCCTCAGCAGCGACGCCCACACCGTGCACGGCGGCCGGCCGGCGCGAATCTCGCCGGCCTTGGAGCGGCTGCGCGAGGTGGAGATCCTCGCCTCGCACATCGAGTGGATCGCCGAGACGGCGCCGCAGGCAATCGTCAAAGGCAAACCGCTCGAGCCCCCCTACAGGCCTCAGCTCTAGATCGTTTCCACCCTTTCCCTCGTTATAGGAAGGGAAAGGGTGGAAACGTCGGCCCTTGCTAGTCCAGCTCGCGCAGTTGGACGCGTGGGGCCAGGTCCTCGATCACCTTGCGGGAGCCGGTGCCGAGGCCGCTGCGGAGGAAGTTCGTCGCGCCGGCCGCGGCGCTGAGGCGCAGCACGTCCTCCCATTCGCGCCCGGCGGCGATCGTCGCCGCCAGCGCCCCCATCATCGAGTCGCCGCAGCCCTCGCGGGACCCGCGCTCGAACTTCGGCGGGCTCAGCTCGAGGAAGCGGCCGTCGCGCAGCGCCAGGGCGGGGTCGCCGGCGCGGGTGACGATCACGCTCTCGGCGCCCTCTCCGGCCAACCTTTCCATGGCCGCCCGCATCCGCTCCTCGCTGTCGACCGGGCCGGAGACGAAGCCGGCGATCTGCCAGTCGTTGATCTTGACCAGATCCGGGGCGCCCTCCAGCGCTTTGTCCAGACGGGGAGAGGAGAGGTCGACGATCGTCCGCACCCCGTTCGCCTTCACGTCCGCGACGAGGCCGCCGTAGGTCTCCAGCGGCAGGGTGTTCTCGGGGTAGGGGCCGCAGACCGCCAGCAGGTCGCACTCGAGCGCCGCGGCGACGGTGACCGAGAAGAGCTCGTCGACCTCGTGGCGGGAGGCGGGGAAGGCCGCGCTCTGCGCGAGCGGTTCGCGCTCGCCGCTGCGCCGGTCGTGGATGTAGGCGCCGCTGGGCTCGGCCGTCTCCACCAGTCGCAGCTCGATCGGCATCTCCTCCAGCAGCGGGCGCAGGACGCTGCCGACCTCGCCGCCGGCGAACCCGCAGAGGACCGGCTCGGCCCCGAGCTCGGCCGCCATTCGCGCCACCCAGACTCCCTGGCCGGCGGGGTGGATGTGGATGTCGTCGCCCCCGTCGGCACTGAAGGACTCGATCGCGATCGAGACCATCGGGTTGGGGGAGAAGATCGCCACCTTGGGCCTTAGCGGGGTATGAGCCATCTCCTACCGACCGTTCCCGTAGCGAAGGGATTCCGAACCCGTCTGCTCGGCCTCGCCTGGCGCGACCGCGAGCGAGCCGGGCCCGGGCTGCTGATTCCGCGCTGCTCGAGCGTCCACACCTTCGGCATGCGCTTTCCGCTCGACGTCTACTTCCTCGATGCCGACGGGCGGGCGATCTGCGTCCGCCGGCGGGTACCGCCGCGCCGGGTCCTCTGGCGGCGTGGCGCTGCCGCAATTTTGGAGATTCCGTCACCGCCGGAGGGGGGAGAGTCCGCCGACCCCGGGGCTTAGGTCGCCATGCTGCCCCAAAGAGAAGAGATCGCCAGCCTGGTCGTCTGCGAGGACGACGCCGTAACCCTCGACCTGCTCTGCGAGCACCTCGCCGCGGACCGCTTCGGCGTGATGCCGGCCCCGAGCGCCTCCGACGCGCTCCGCCTCTGCAGATACAACCACCCGGATCTGCTCCTGCTCGACCTCTCGCTGCCGGATGCCTCCGGGCTCGACGTCCTGCGCGAGATCCGCGAGGCCGACGGGATCGACTCCCGCTTCGACCCGCGGCTGCCGGTGATCGTCCTCACCGGCCGCAGCGGCGACACCGACAAGGTGCGCGGCCTCGACGCCGGGGCGGACGATTACCTGACGAAGCCGTTCCAGTACGGCGAGCTGCGGGCCCGCATCGGCGCGGTGCTGCGGCGCCAGGCCCATCCTCAGGACGGGCCCAGCCGGGTCGGCGACCTCGTCGTCGACCCGCTCCGCCGCAAGGTCCTCGTCGGCGAGCGCGAGGTCCCGCTTTCGAAGAAGGAGTTCGCCCTCCTCCGCATCCTCGTCACCGACCCGACCCGGGTCTTCGACAAGCAGGAGCTGCTCGACGCCGTCTGGGCCTACAAGGGCAACTCGAAGACGCGAACCCTGGATTCGCACGCGAGTCGCCTGCGACGCAAGCTCGACCCGGAGCGGGGCCGCTTCGTCATCAACTGCTGGGGGATCGGCTACCGCCTGATCGACGGCTAGCCAGGAAGAAGCGCGGCGTCCCCGACTGAACCGGAGACGCCGCTGAGGCCTACTTCTTCGACTTCTTCTTCGGCTTTGCTGCGGCCGGAACCTCGAAATGCATGATCGCCAGCTTGGTGGTGAAGCCGTCGCCGTCCTTGCCGAGGCGGCTGGCGGCCTCCTTCTGGATCTCACCGGCGCGCTTCACGGTTGCGGCGAGCGCCTTGTTGAGGTCTTTCCAGCCCTGCTGGTCGAGCACCAGCGGGGTGTCGGAGAGGTGGGAGTCCTTGCGGCCCTCGATCGTTCCTTCCGCCATCGCGTCGGTCGCGCTCTGACCGATCGACTCGAGGATCGAGCCGGAGATGCCTTTGCGGGCCGAGGCCGGGATCTTCGCCCAGTCGGAGTCGCTGAGGAAGGCGCGGTCGGTGGCGCGGTAGAAGTGCTCGACCGCACCGCGGCGCGGCTCGGTTTTCACCAGTTCGACGCAGTCGTACTCGAGCAGGGTTTTGACGTGGTAGCTGACGTTGCCGAGCGGCTCGCCGAGTTCCTGCGCGAGCTGGTTCGGGCTCGAGATCCCTTTGTGGAGGGAGCTGAGGATCCGGACTCGCAGGGGGTGCGCAAGGGCCTTCGCGAGCTGCTGGGTGATGCCCTCTGGGGAAGTGCGGGACTGTGGCAAAGGAGGACCTCCGTTTCTCTCGGGCGGGGGGAGACAGTTGGTGGCAGGGAGCACCCGAGTTACTAGACAAGTATTCCAAAACGCCATGCGGAAACTCGATCCGAAGAAGAGAATATGCAGTGAAAAAATCTAACTGCTGTATTCGGCTTGAGTCTACGTTCCGTGCCATTTGGGAACCGAACTGTTCCGGTTTAGGGTCTTACCTGGCGCGCTCGTCTTCTGCGGCGCCTGGCCGAGACCGCTTCGGGGGACGGGCGCGCTTCGTGCTCCTAACGCGCACTTTGCGCTCACCTGCGGCCCGCCCGGGGGGAGAGGTTGCGCGCCTGCGCTCTTGGACCTTCGATGAGCGAGCGAGGGAAGGGCTAGGGCGGTGCCGCTGGAGCTGGCAGAGCTGGCCGCCGGGTTGCCGGTTGCCGCCTCGTTTGCGATGGCAGGCGGGATCTCCGTCCTGCGGGAAGGACGGCGACGGAGCGCGCTGAACGAGGCCGTGCACGAGCTGCGCCGGCCGCTGCAGGCGATCGCCCTCGCGACTTCGGATTCGGTCGACCGGGCCCCGGCGCTCGAGTCCTCGCTGCGGATGGCGGCCGCCGCCGTCGACCGCCTCGACCGTGAGATCAACGGCGGGCCGTCGACGGAGGCGGTGGACCGCGTCGATCTTCGCCGGCTGGTCGACTCCGCGGTCGAGCGCTGGCGAACCCGAGCCTTGCTCGAAGGACGTGCCGTCAGACTCGATTGGGCGGCGGGCGAACCGGGCCTTCATGGCGACCCGCTGGAGCTTGCCCGGGCGGTGGACAACCTGATCAGCAACGGGCTGGAGCACGGCGGCGGCGATGTCGCGGTCGAAGTGAGCCGAGCGGGTCGCGGCATCCGGCTCGCCGTGCTGAATCACGAGCGGCCGGGCGAAGGCACTCGATCCTGGTCGATCCGCTCGTTCCGCCTCCGGCTGACCGGGCGCGAGCGCCACGGCCATGGCCTGAGGATCGTGCGGCGGGTGGCCGCCAGCCACGGGGGCGGCTTCCGGATGCGCCGGCGGGGCGGTCTCCGCGAAGCCCGGCTCGAGCTTCCCGGGGGCAGCCGGTGAGCCGCCGGGGGCGGGCGGTGGGTTTCCTGCTCGGGGCGCTGCTCGCCGCCGCTGCAGCGGCGGCGATCGCCGACGGCTACGGCCAGAGCGTGGTCAGGGGTTATGGCGAGCTGCGTCCCGTCCTCGTCGCCTCCGGCGACCTGCGAGCTGGCGAGCCGATCGGCCCCGGTGCCGCGGCCGAGCTGCTCGAGGTGCGGCGGGTGCCGGTTCGCTTCGCCCCCGAGGCGGCCCTGGCGGCCCCGCGGGAAGCGCTCGGCCTCGTCCCCTCGGCGACGATCCCAGCCGGCTCCTACCTGCTGGCGGGGCAGTTGCGACCGCCGCGGCTCGCCGGTCAGGGCCCGAGCCTCGGCCGCGGCCGGCGGCCGGTGGAGATCGCCGTCAGCGGGGCCGGAGCGCTCGTCGCCTTCGGCGGGCAGCCGGTCGGCTCGCGCGTCGACGTGATCGTCACCACCGAACCGTCGGGGCCGGATGACGGACGTGCTTACGTGGCCGCGCCGGGTGTCCCGCTCCTGGCGCTGACTCCGGCGGGCGCGGGCGAACCGGGGGAGGCGACCGTGACGCTGGGCCTGACCCGGTCGCAGGCGCTGCGCCTGATCGCCGCCGAGAGCTTCGCCCGCCGCGTCACCGTGATCCCGGCGCGCTGATGGGTCGGAGGGAGAGCGACATCGCCGCGCTCGCGCTCGCGCTCCGCGAGCGCCTGGTCGAGCGCCGCCGCGCCGACGCCGCCGCCGGGCGCCGGCAGGAGGAGGGTGTCGCGGACTCGGCCCGGGCGCTGGTCGACGAGCAGGCGGCGATCCTGCCGGCCGCTGATCGCGATCGGGTCGTCGCGCGGATCGTCCGCGACAGCGTCGGCCTCGGCCCGCTGGAGGTGCTGCTCGCCGACCCGGCGGTGGAGGAGGTGATGGTCAATGCGCACGACCGCGTATATGTCGAGCGCCGCGGCCTGCTGGAAGCGACCGACGTCGCCTTCGAGAGCGAGGAGGAGCTGCGCAACGCGATCGAGCGGATCCTGGCGCCGCTCGGCCGCCGGGTCGACGAGCTGAGCCCGATGGTCGACGCCCGGCTCGCCGACGGCTCGCGCGTCAACGTCGTCATTCCGCCGCTGGCGATCGACGGTCCCGCGCTTTCGATCCGCCGCTTCGGCGCCACCCGGCCGGGACCCGACGACCTGGTCGAGCTGGGGACGCTGAGCCGGGAACAGCGGAGCCTGCTCGAGGAGGCGGTCGCAGGTCGTCGCAGCGTGCTCGTCAGCGGCGGCACCGGCTCCGGCAAGACGACCCTGCTCAACGCCCTCTCCAGCTTCATCGCGCCGGCCGAGCGGGTGGTGACGATCGAGGATGCGGCCGAGCTGCGGCTGCAGCAGCCGCACGTGGTGCGGTTGGAGAGCCGGCCGGCCGGGGTCGAGGGGCGGGGAGAGGTGACGGTCCGCGACCTGCTGCGCAACGCCCTGCGGATGCGCCCCGACCGGATTGTGATCGGCGAGGTCCGGGGCGTCGAGGCACTCGACCTCCTGGCCGCGCTGAACACCGGCCACGACGGCGCTCTCTCGACGGTCCACGCCAACTCGCCGGCGGACGCGCTCAGCCGGCTCGAGACCCTGGCCCTTATGGCGGGCGTCGGGCTGCCGCACGCGGCGGTGGCCGAGCAGGTCCGCCGCGGGGTCGACCTCGTCGTCCACCTGGAGCGGCAGGCCGACGGCGCGCGGCGGGTGACCGAGATCGCCGCGGTCTCGTGACCCTGCCGGTCCTGATCGCCGCCGCTGCCGGGGGGCTGGGGGCGCTGGCGGTGCGCGAGGCGCTGCTGGCGAGCCCGGCTGTGGCCCACTGGCTGCGGCTGGCACTGGAGCCCCTGCGACGAGCGGGGGACGAGGGCTATGCGCCGTCGACCCGCGAGCGCCGGCGCCTGGCGGCACTCGGCGCCGGCGCGGCGACCGTCGCCGGCTGGTTCTTCGGCGGCTTTCTCCTGGCGCTGCCGCTGGCGGTTGCCGGGCCGGCGCTCGCGGGGTCGGCGATCGCCAGCCGGCGCCGGCGCTACCGGCGGGCGGTCGAGCGCTCGCTGCCGGAAGTCGCGGCCTCGATCGCCGACTCGCTCAGCGCCGGCCGCTCGCTCCGTGCCTCGCTCTCGGGCTCCGCCGCTTCCCTCGACGGCCCGCCGGCGGCCGAGCTGGCCCGGCTCGCCGCCGAGCTCGAGGTCGGCGCCCCGACCGGGGAGGCGATCGCCGGCTGGCGCGGACGGATGCGCTCGGAGCGGGTCGACGCCTTCGCCGCGGCCCTGCTCAGCCAGCGGCTGGCCGGTGGCGACCTGGCAGGGCTGCTGCGACGCTTCGCGGTCGGGGCGGCGGAGCGCGAGCGGGTCGCCGAGGACGCCCGCTCGGCGACGGCGCAGGCGCGCTTCACCGGCCTCCTGGTGGTGGCGATGCCGACCGGCGGGGCGTTGCTGGCCGAGCTGCTGCAGCCGGGCTTCCTCGCCGGGCTGCTCGGCTCGCCGCCGGCCGCCGCGCTCCTCGGCATGGCGCTGGCGCTGCAGTTGGTCGGCTTCGTCGCGATCCGCCGCTTCTCGCGGGTGGTCGAGTGAGCGCGGTTGGCCTCCTCGCCGGACTCGCCGTCCTTTTCGGCATCGCTGGCGGTCGCGAGGTGCTGGCGGGCAGGACATTCCACCCGCGCCTGCCGCGGGACCTGGTCGGCAAGCTCCTCGGGGCTTGTGGCGGGGCGGCGCTGGGGTCGATTGCCGCGCCTGCCGCGCCTGGCCGGCTCTCCTGGCTGGTCCTGCTCGGTCTGCCGCTGGCCGGCTTCGTCCTGCCGGACGCGCTGCGCGAGCGGCGGGCGCGGCGTCGTCACCGTCGCCTGGTCGCGGCGCTGCCCGACGCCCTCGACCTGCTCGCCGTCAGCGCCGGCTCCGGCCGCGGCCCCGCCACCGGCATCGAGCAGCTGGCGCGGGCGGGGGAAGGGCCATTGGCGGAGGAGCTGCGGCTGACCGTCGCCGAGCTCTCCTGCGGCGTCCCCCTCGGCCTCGCGCTGCAGTCCCTGCGCCGGCGCGTGCCGGGCGGCGAGCTGGCGACGCTGGTCGCGGCGATCGAGCGCTCGCGCCGCTTCGGCTCGCCGCTGGCCGACCAGCTCCGCCGCCAGGCCACCGCTTTGCGCCGCGACGGCCGCCGCGCCGTCGAGGAGCGCGCCGCCCGCGCCGCTCCGAAGATCCAGCTCGTCGTCGCCCTCGTCCTCGTGCCCTCGGTCCTGATGATGATCGCCGCCGGCCTGATCGCCAACGCCGGCAGCCTGCTGGCCGGGTTTTGACCCCTACTCCAACGCCTCTTCCCGCAGTCGCTGCGCCACCGAGCCGGTGGCGGCGGCGACCGCGTCGAGCTCGGCGGCGTTCTCCTTGTGGCCGCTGACGTAGCAGCAGAGGGTTCCGCCGACCAGCTCGAAGGCGAACTTCTCGGGTGCCGCGTCGGTCATCCAGACGATGAAGGTGGGAGAGAAGAGCTGTCGCAGCCGGTTGGCGTCCTGCCCCTTGGTGGCGAAGATCTCGTACTTGTCGAGCAGCGCTTCGCTCTCCAGCGTCACCCGCTCCTTGTCGCCGCGGAAGACGTCCTCGAACCGCTCCAGCGCCCGGAAGCCGAACTTGCGCTGGCAGTAGAGCTCGGGGACGAAGCCGGCGCACTCCGGCACCTCGACCAGGCCGACGGTGTAGCGGTAGTAGCTGGTCTGGGTGTTGCCGTCGGAGTCGCGGCTCTCTTCCTCGTAGGTGAAGAGGGCGAGGGTGCCGTCGAAGCCGGCGGCGATCGGGCCGGTGAGGGTGCGCTCGCTGTAGCGGTCGTCGCCTTTGCGCAATAGCGGCGTCGCCTGGGGCAGGCGGCCGCGACCGTGGATCAGGCTGAGCCCGCGCTTCGAGGCGTAGACCTCGAAGAAGTCGCTCGCCGCCTTGCTGTCGGCGATCACCAGGACCACCAGGACGCCGAGGACGAAGACGGCGGCGGCGGCGATCAGGCCGATCAGCGGGTTGACCCCGAAGCCGCCGGCGATGAAGGCGATCAGGGTCAGCGAGCCGAGCAGGGCGACCGTCAGCGTCTTCGCCATCAGCCGCTTGAAGTGGTAGCCGCGGAGGTCGTTGGCGTCGTCGGGGACGCCGGTGCTGGTCGCTTCGAAGGACGTCGGGTAGGCCGGTTGCTGCTTCTCGGGGCTGCTCATGGGGCGCAACCTAGCGGCCGGGGAGGCGGATGCAAACGGGGTTGCAGAGGGGGGTCGTGTTGCAAAGTGGGGGAGAGTGGGTTATTGTGGCGATCGAGTTGAAGCCCAGGACCGGGGTGGTAAGGCTCCTCCCACCTCATCACCCCGGTCCATTTTCTTTCAGCCCTCCCGTTCGGAAAGGACTCGGCCACAGTGGCGTTCAGGGGTCTCTACGAGCACAGCCTCGATTCCAAGGATCGACTAACGGTTCCCTCTCGCTTCCGGGCTCCTCTTGCTGATGGAGTCGTTCTCTCCAAGGGCTTCGACCCCTGCGTCTGGGTGCATACGACCGACGAGTTCGAGCAGCTCTCCGACCGCTTCCTCTCGCCGCACAGCCCCTTCGGGCGCGACGCCCGCCAGCTGCGCCGCCGCTTCCACGGCGGCTCCTTCGACGAAACCCTGGACTCCGCCGGCCGCATCCGCATCCCCAAGCCGCTGGTCGAGCACGCTGGCCTCGACGGCAACTGCGTCGTGATCGGCGCCGGCGAGTACCTGGAGATCTGGAACGCCGACGCCTGGGCCAAGCAGGAGGAGGAGCTCGACGCCGCCGCCCCCGAGATCGCCGAGGGCCTCGCCGCCGCCGGGACCGCGTGATCATGAGACTGAATGCCGCCGCCGCCCAAAACCTTCCGTCCCACCCGCCGATGGGCCTCGAACGCCCGTATATGTCGGGAGACCGGCCCGTCGACCGCAGGGGCCTGCGTCCCGTCGAGGTCGTCATGAGCGAGCACGAGCCCGTCCTCGCGCCGGAGCTGATCTCCCTGCTGGCACCCGAGCCGGGCCAGATTGCCGTCGACTGCACCTTCGGCGGTGGCGGTCACGCCCGCCAGGTCGCCGAGCTGATCGGGCCGGAGGGGACGCTGGTCGGGATCGACCGCGACCCGGCCGCGCAGGAGCGCTTCAACCGTTTCGCCGCCGAGGTGCCCTGCCGGACGCTCTTCGTCAGCAGCGACTTCGCGGCAGGACTTCGCGCCCTGCAGGGCGAAGGAGTGCGCCCAGACATGGTTTATGTAGATCTGGGGATGTCCTCGATGCAGGTTGACGCGCGTGAGCGGGGTTTCTCCTATTCCTACGACGCGCCGCTCGACATGCGGATGGACACGCGGCAGGAGTTCACCGCCGCCGACCTCGTCAACGAATGGCCCGAGGCGCGGATCGCCCAGGTCCTGCGCCGTTTCGGCGAGGAGCGCTTCGCCGGCGGCATCGCCCGCGAGATCGTCCGCCGCCGGCCGCTGGCGACGACCGGCGAGCTGGTCGCCGCGATCAAGGCCGGGATGCCGGCCTCGGCCCGCTTCGGCGCGGGCCACCCGGCCAAGCGCAGCTTCCAGGCGATCCGGATCGCCGTCAATGGCGAGCTCGAGGCGCTCGACGAAGCGCTGCCGCTGGCCTGGGAACAGCTGAAAGTCGGCGGCCGCTTCGCCGCCATCTCCTTCCACTCGCTCGAGGACCGGCCGGTGAAGCAGTTCCTCGTCGCCAAGGCGCGCGGCTGCGTCTGCCCGCCCGAGCTTCCCGTCTGCGTCTGCGGCCACGAGCCCGAGGCCGAGCTGCTGACCCGCCGGGCGATCTCTCCCGGCCCCGAGGAGGCGGAGTCGAACCCGCGCTCGCGCTCGGCCCACCTGCGGGCGGCGCTGAAGATCGCCGAGGCACAGCCCGTGGGGGAGACCGGCTGATGGCCGTCGCCGCTCCCAGCCGCCGCAGCTCCGCCGCCCCGGCACCGGCGCCCGCGCGGACGACGCCGCCGCGCAAACGCAAACCTCCGGCGCGCAAACCCAAAGCCGGCGCCGTCGCGGCTCCCGCCAAGGCCCCGGCGCGCCGCGCCCCCGCCCGTAAGGCGGCCCCAAAACGCCGGGCTGCCGCGACTCAGCCGAGGCTGGTGGTCGCCGCCGGCCGTACCGCCGTCGCCGTACGTCAACTGCCCGACTCGGGTCTGGTCGTACGGATGACCCGCGGCCGCGCCTGGATCGGCGTGCTCGGCCTCCTCCTGGTCGGGATCGTCGCCCTCAACGTCGCCACCCTCAGCTTTGCCGCCAGCGCCGGTCAGATCGACGAGCAAATCACGACCCTGGAAAAGGAGAACTCGATGCTGGGCAGTCGCGAGGCCCGGGATTTCAGCACCGCCCGGGTGCGCAACCAGGGTGCCGAGCTCGGTCTGGCCATGCCCAACATCGAAGCGCCGGCCGTGATCGAGTTCGAGCCGGGCGACGTCGCCACCGCTGCCAGCCGCCTCGCGGCCACGGGGGGCTAGACGGTCCCGATGCGTCTCGTCGAGCGCCGGATCGGCCTCCTCTTCGGCGCTTTTCTCCTCCTTTTCCTCGTCGTCGTCGGCCGGGCCTTCTGGCTCCAGGGGGTGCAGGGTTCCAGCCTCGCCTCGCAGGCCGTCTACCAGCAGACCGAGGAGGTCACGGTTCCCGGCCTGCGCGGCGACCTGCTCGACCGTCGCGGCAACAAGCTCGCCGCCTCCGAAGACGCGGCGACCATCTACGCCACGCCCTACCAGGTGAAGAATCCGCCGCAGGCGGCGGAGCGGCTGGCGCCGATCCTCGATCAGCCCAAGGGCGAGGTGCTGGAAGCCCTGACCGCCGAAGGCGGCTTCTCCTACGTGGCCCAGAAAGTCGACCTCGCCACCGCGGCGAAGGTCGAAGCGCTGGACATCGAAGGCCTCGGCCAGTTGCCCGAGAGTCGCCGCAGCTACCCGCAGGGGGAGATGGCGGGGCAGGTGATCGGCGCCGTCGGCTCCGAAAACCAGGGCCTGACCGGGCTCGAGGAAGGCGAGGATGACGTTCTGGCCGGCAGCGACGGCGAACGGCGGATCGTCAACGACGCGCTGGGGGAGCCGATCCGGCTGGAAACGGTGGATGAAGCCGAGGACGGGGAAGACATCCAGCTCACCCTCGACCCGGTGATCCAGCGGGAAACCGAACGGGCCCTCGCCGGCGTCGGCGAAACCTATTCGCCCAAGGGGGCGACCGCGATCGTCGTCGATCCCCGCAGCTCCGAGGTCCTGGCGATGGCCAACTGGCCGCCGGTCGACCCGAGCAACCTCGAAGAGGCCAGCAACGAGGATCTGCTCAACAAGGCGACCGGATTCACCTACGAGCCGGGCTCGACCTTCAAGGCGTTCACCGTCGCTGCGGCGCTGGAGGAGAAAACCGTCACGCCGACGAGCGAATTCACCCTGCCGCCGGTGCTCCAGGTCGCCGACCGCACGATCGAAGACTCCCACCCGCGCGGGACCGAAACGATGAGCGTGGCGACGATCCTCGCCCACTCCTCGAACGTCGGTGCGGCGACGATCGGGCTCGGGGTCGGGGCCGAGAAATTCGACCGCTGGATCCACCGCTTCGGCTTCGGCCGCCCGACCGGGATCCAATACCCGGCCGAGGAGCAGGGGCTGCTGCTGGACCTCGACGAATACTCGGGCTCGACGCTTGGCAACGAGGCGATGGGCCAGGGCCTGTCGGTCACCCCGATCCAGATGGTCGCCGGCTACACGGCGATCGCCAACGGCGGCATGCTGCGCCCGCCGCAGCTGATCAAGAAGGTCGGCGACGAACCGGTCGAGCAGCCGAAGGGCAGGCGGGTGATCTCGCCGCAGGTCTCGAGCGAGATCCGGGAAATGCTCGAGGGCGTGCTGGCCGCGGGCGGCACCGCCTCGGAGGTCAGCGTCCCGGGTTACACCCTGGCGGGCAAGACCGGCACCGCCGAGGTGGCCGAAAACGGCGAATACTCGGACACCAAATACGTCGCCTCCTTCATCGGCTTCGCCCCGGCCGAGAACCCGCAGTTGCTGGCGGCGGTGATCGTCGACCAGCCGCAGGGGGAAATCTACGGCGGCTCGGTGGCGGCACCGGCGTTCGGGCAGATCGCCGAATTCGCGCTGCCGTACCTCGGCGTTCCCCAGGAATAGAGGGCCGCAGTCCTCCGGGTTTTACCGCGAGAATTCTTGACTGCCTCCTCCCTGGCAGCTATGAAATAGGCATACCCAAAGGCGCAGGGGAGGGAGAAATCGCATGAAGTACGTCAAGACCCTGGGCCTGGGCACCATGGTGGTCATGGCCCTGATGGCATCTGCAGCTGGTGCCGCCTCGGCGACCACGCTCGACGATGGCAAAGGCAACAACCTCGAAATCGGGACCAAAATCAAAGGCAGCATGGTCGGCACGGCTGCGCTCAGCAGCGGTGGAACCACCCTCGTCACATGCACTGGCGGCGCCCTCGAGATGGCGACCGAGAACATAGGCGGTGAGAGCGCGACAGCCTATGCGACCGTTGTCGCGGGCGGTCTCACCTGGTCTGGCTGTTCTCAGACAATCCACACTCTCGACGGTGGCACACTTGAAGTCCACCATAAAGCCGAGCCCAGTCGGGGCGGCACAGTCACAGCATCATTGTTCAAAGTAACAGTGAATTTCCTCGGCAGCAGCTGTACCTATGGCATGAGCGAAGTCAAGACGGACAAGAAACACTTCGCCACACTGACAGGGTCTGACACGGCAGCGGTCCTCGATGTCAGTGCCACCACAGTCAAGCTTGCAGGTGGCTTCCTCTGTCCGAACGGTCCGAAATGGAGCGCCACGTATCAGGTGACAAGTCCAGCCGGCCTGACAGTTACAGCCAGCTGATCGACGGCCTGCCCGTCCAGCTGCGGCCGTCTCGAGGGCGGCCGCAGCTCCCGGGTCGGAGGGGCACCCGACGCCCCTCATAGAATCGGCGGCGGAATGAGACTCGAGGAGCTTGCCGCGGAGGTCCCGAGCGCGCGGATCGTGGGCGATGCCGCCGTTGAGGTCGCCGACCTCGTCTACGACAGCCGCAAGGTCGAGCCCGGGACGCTGTTCTTCTGCGTGGTCGGCGAGCAGGTCGACGGGCACGAGTTCGGGGCTCGGGCGGTGGAGGAAGGGGCCTCGGCCCTGGTGGTCGAGCGGGAGCTGACCGACCTCGAGGTGGCGCAGGTGGTGGTGGGCGACTCGCGGGCGGCGATGGCGCCGCTGGCGGCGCGGTTCTGGGGGGACCCGACGGCGAAGCTGCGGGTGGCGGGCGTCACCGGTACCAACGGCAAGACGACCACGGCATTCCTGCTGCACGAAATCCTCAAGGCCGGCGAACTCCGCTGCGGCCTGCTGGGGACGGTGAAGCAGATAGTCGGCGGAGTGGAGAAGGAGGTGGTGCGGACGACGCCGGAGGCGATCGAGCTTCAGAAGACCTTCCGGCAGATGCTCGACGGCGGCGACGAAGCCTGCGCGATGGAGGTCTCCTCTCACGCGCTGACCCTGCACCGGGCCGACGCGATCCACTTCGAGGTGGCGATCTTCACCAACCTCACCCAGGATCACCTCGACTTCCACGCCGACATGGAGGACTACTTCCTCGCCAAGCGCAAGCTGTTCGAGGCGGGGCCGAAGGTGTCGATCGTCAACGTCGACGACCCCTACGGGCGCCGCCTGGCGGAGGAATTCGAGTGCGTCACCTGCTCGGCCGAGGGTGCCGAGGCCGATTACAGCGCCAGCGGGATCGAGTTCGACGCCGCCGGGGCGACCTTCGGCGTCGGCGGGATGCGGCTGCGGACGGGGTTGCCGGGTCACTTCAACGTCGCCAACGCGCTCGCCGCCTTCGCCGCGGCGGAGGCGATGGGGGTGGGATCGGAGATCGCCGTCGCCGGGCTGGCGCGGGCGGCGCGGGTGCCGGGCCGCTTCGAGCCGATCGACGAGGGCCAGGGCTTCTCGGTCCTGGTCGACTACGCCCACACCCCGGACTCGCTGGAGAACGTGCTGCGGGCGGCGCGGCGGCTGACCACGGGCAGGCTGATCTCGGTCTTCGGCGCCGGCGGCGACCGCGACCGCGACAAGCGGCCGAAGATGGGCCGCGCCGGGGCCGAGCTCTCCGACCTCGCCGTGATCACCTCCGACAACCCGCGTTCCGAGGACCCGGAGGCGATCGTCGCCGAGGTGGCCGCGGGGGCGGAGGGGGCCGCCGGGCTCGAGGTCGTGGTCGACCGGCGCGAGGCGATCGCCCTGGCGCTGGGCCGAGCCGCATCGGGCGACACCGTCGTCATCGCCGGCAAGGGCCATGAGCAGGGACAGGAGTTCGAGGGCGGCCGCAAGGTCCCCTTCGACGACCGCGAGGTGGCACGCGAGGAGCTCTGGAAGCTGGGCAGCCCGGCGTGAGGCTGACGCCGGAGGAGATCGCCGCTGCGCTGGGCGCCGAGGTCCTCGCCGAGGGGGAGGCGGGCCCGCCGCGGCGGGCCGTCATCGACTCGAGCGAGGCCGGCGCCGGGGATCTCTTCTTCGGCTTGCGGGGCGCCAACGTCGACGGAGGGACCTTCGCCCCCGCCGCGCTGGAGGCCGGGGCGTGGGGGGCCGTCGTCGGCGAGGGGGTGCGGCAGAGCTTTTTGCCGGATAGCGGCAATAGCCTCTGCCGCGGTTGGGTTTTCGCGGTCGAGGACCCGCTGGCGGCGCTTCAATCGCTCGCCCTGGCCTATCGCAGTGCGCTCGGGGCCCGGGTGGTCGGCGTCACCGGCTCGGTCGGCAAGACCTCGGTCAAGGACATCTCCCGGGCGCTGCTGCCCGGCAAGGTCCACGCCAACCGCGAGAACCTCAATACCGAGATCGGGCTGCCGCTGACGATCCTCGAAGCGCCTGAGGACACCGCGACCCTGGTCCTGGAGATGGCGATGCGCGGCGCGGGCCAGATTGCCGAACTGGTGGCGATCGCCGCGCCGGAGGTGGCGGTGATCACCAACGTCGGCCCGGTCCACGTCGAGCTGCTGGGCTCGGTGGCGGCGATCGCGGCGGCGAAGGCCGAGATCCTCGCCGACCTGCCTCCGGGCGGGACGGCGGTGGCCCCGGTCGAGGCGGGCGAGCTGGAGCCGCACCTGGAGGGAGTCGCCGGGCTGCTGCGCTTCGGCCCCGGCGGCGACGTCGAGGCGACCGAGGTGCGGATCGTCGATGGCGTCACCGAGGCCCTGGTCAGGACCCCGCTCGGCGCCCAGCGCTTCCACTTCCCCTTCGCCGAGGCGCACAACCTCACCAACGCCCTGGCGGCGATCGCCGCCGGGGTCGCGCTCGGGGCCGATCTCGCCGCGATGGCCGACCGCGCTGCGAGCATAGGATTCTCCCGCTTCCGGGGTGAGCGACTGGAGCTGCCCGGCGGAATCCTCCTCGTGAACGACTGCTACAACGCCAACCCGGTGTCGATGCGCGCGGCGCTCGACCATCTCGCCAGCCTGGAGGCCCCGCGCACGGTCGCGGTCCTGGGTGAGATGGGTGAGCTCGGGCCGGACTCGGCCGGCTACCACGGCGAGGTCGGCGAGCACGCCCGCGCCGCCGGGGTCGACTTCGTCGTCGGCGTCGGCCTGCCGGCCCGCGATTACGGTCCCGACGAGCTGGTCGCCGACCCCGGCGAGGCGGCCGAACTGCTGGCGGAGCTGCTCGAACCGGGTGACGCGGTCCTGGTCAAGGGCTCGCGCTCGGCCGGCCTCGAGGCGGTCGCCGAGCAGCTCGTCGACCTCGTCCCGGTAGAGGAGGACTGATGGGCGAAGTCCTGATCGCGGGGATGGCGGCGATGCTGATCTGCATCTTCCTCGGCCCGAAATTCATCGAATACCTGCGGGTCAAGGAGTTCGGGCAGCACATCCGGGAGGACGGACCGCAG
>Ga0157380_10000038_pt1 | contig 78487 bp, 57 predicted proteins | sample S35metaG_FD_119757 | JGI IMG/M metagenome (GOLD analysis project Ga0157380, IMG submission 119757) | Switchgrass rhizosphere microbial communities from Kellogg Biological Station, Michigan, USA - S3-5 metaG | ecosystem: Host-associated > Plants > Roots > Rhizosphere > Soil | place: USA...
AAAGTTCCCGCGCAAGCGGGATTTTTATTTTCAGTGCGACCGTTGAAAGCCTGCTTTCAAAAGGGAGAACTGGAAATAAAAACGAACGAAGTGAGAACTTTTCTTTTGAATCCCCTCCCCTTTTGGATCAGCGTAGCTAATCCAGTCACCCCGACAAATGAAAAGTTCCCGCGCAAGCGGGATTTTTATTTTCAGTGCGACCGTTGAAAGCCTGCTTTCAAAAGGGAGAACTGGAAATAAAAACGAACGAAGTGAGAACTTTTCATTTAAATCCCTCCCCTTTTGGATCAGCTCAGCTAATCCAGTCACCCCGACAAATAACAAGTTCCCTCCAAAGGACAGCATGAGCATGGGAACAGCGTGATTTTCTTACTCATTCTCGCTTTCATTCTTATTCTTCGTCGCTTCCATCAATCAGAAAGGCAGCATATTTTTTATTTTTTTTTTTTATCTGATTCCGGAACTTATTAAGTTTGTATCAATCCACAAATCATCCAATATGTCAAAAGCAGAAAAAGCATTTACTGAAACAGGATCATCAATTAAAGGCACTGAACAAAGCCAGATGTTCGGCAAACCTTGTTTCAAAGTCAAAGGCAAAGCGTTTGTGTGTTTCTTTAACGACAGCATGGTATTCAAGCTGACCGGTAAGGTCCATGAAGAAGCGCTTGGCCGAAAAGGTTCCATGCTGTTTGATCCGTCAGGAAAAGGGAGGCCGATGAAAGAATGGGTGCAGGTGACGATTGATCACCTGAGCGACTGGAAAAAATATGCACAATCAGCATTCGATTTTGTAAAGTCTTCAGTAAAATAGTTTCCATCAGACTTATCAAACCCCTTATTATGAACAGAAGAAATTTCCTGAAAAACGGCTCTGCAGCCGGGCTGGCTGTAGGAGCTTTGTCGATAGCTTCATGCTCCCCACCTGCTGAAAAGAAAACAGAAGAAGAAAAAGTTCCAGCTTCAGAGTCTCCGTTCCTTAAATCGTTTGAGCTGGATGAACTGACAATTACACAGCTTCAGCAGATGATGCAACAGAATGAATATACAGCAAGGTTAATTGCTGAAACATATCTGAAGCGGATTGATCAAATCGATCGATATGGACCACGTCTGCGTTCAGTGATTGAAGTCAATCCTGATGCACTGCATATTGCCGATGAAATGGATAAAGAAAGGAAAGCGGGGAAAATCCGCGGGCCTTTGCATGGCATTCCCATACTGATTAAAGACAACATCGAAACCGGTGACCAAATGATGACCACGGCGGGGTCCATTGCGCTGGATGGGAACAAAGCATCCCGAGATGCATTCATCATTAAAAAATTACGTGAATCAGGCGCTGTGTTGCTGGGAAAAACCAATTTGAGCGAATGGGCAAACTTCCGGTCCACCCGTTCCTCCAGCGGTTGGAGCAGCCGTGGAGGGCAAACCAAAAACCCCTTTGTGCTCGACCGCAATCCATGCGGTTCCAGTTCAGGCTCAGGTGTAGCTGTGGCAGCCAACCTGTGTGCTGTTGCTATCGGCACAGAAACCGACGGTTCCATTATCGCCCCGTCTTCGTTTAACGGTATTGTTGGCATCAAACCCACAGTTGGACTCCTCAGCCGCAGCGGCATCATTCCCATATCCAAAACGCAGGATACTGCCGGTCCGATGACCAGGACGGTAACGGATGCTGCCATCCTGCTGAGTGCACTGGCCGGAACAGATGCAGCGGATGAAGCAACCAAAGCTGCAGATGAACAAAAGAAAGATTATACCAGGTTTCTTGATGCTGCAGGACTGAAAGGAAAAAAAATAGGATTTCAGAAATATGAAAAAGCAAATGAAAAAGTGACAGCGCTGTACAAGGCTGCCATGGAAACGTTGAAAAACCAGGGAGCAGCACTTGAAGAAGTGGATTTGCTGAAACCGGTGAATGAAGCCGGAGAAGCAGAATTCACCGTGCTGAAATATGAATTTAAAGATGGCATCAATAAGTACCTTGACAAAGCCGGTGCAAAACCCAAATCGCTTGCAGACCTGATCTCCTTCAATAAAGAAAATGCCGATCAGATCATGCCTTACTTTGACCAGGAAATATTTGAGATGTGTGAAGAAAAAGGCGACCTCAGCAGCAAAGAATATCTTGACTCACTTAAAAAATCCATTAGTTCCAGGTCAATTATTGACGGGCTGATGAAAAAGCAAAGCCTTGACTGCATCATTGGCATCAGCGTGGGGCCGGCCAACTGCACGGACCTGGTAAACGGTGATTATGATACCGGGTTCAGTTTCTGTGGTCCGGCTGCAACGGCCGGATATCCGCATATTACCGTACCGATGGGAACGGTGCAGGAGCTCCCGGTAGGATTGTCGTTTATGGCCTCAGCTTACGCAGAACCGGTTTTGTTCACGGTGGCCTATGCGTATGAGCAGGCCTCCAAAAAAAGAAAACAACCAGCATTCCTGAAAACTGCAACGGCATTCTGATATGCGAAAAACGATATTGTTCATTGCCATGTCGCTGGATGGCTTTATTGCTGATGAAGACGGAGGAATTGATTTTCTGAGTGCAGTGGAAAGCCCGGGCGAAGATTATGGATACAGTCAGTTTATTTCGCATGTTGATACTGTTATCATGGGTAGAAAAACATATGACAAGGTGCTCAGCTTTGGAATTGATTTCCCACATGCAGGTAAGAAGTGCTACGTATGGTCGCAAAGCAGGATAGGAAAGGATAAAAACGTAGATTATGTTCAGGGGGATCTGACGGGCTTGCTGTCATCCATCCGGTCAACGCCGGGAAAGGATATTTTTATTGACGGTGGCGCAACGCTGGTGCATGCATTGATGGAGAAAAACCTGATCGACCAGTACATTATTTCCGTCATCCCTGTCATGCTGGGCAGCGGCATCCCGCTATTCAGATCAGGCAGACCAGCTGAAAAACTACACCTGATTCAAAGCCTGTCGTACCCCAAAGGTCTTGTTCAGCTCTGGTACGACAACATTCCGTAGTAACACATAAAATAATCACCTGATGAAACAACAGCTCACCTTTCTAACGCTTGGCGTAAACGATTTGGAAAAGATGAAATCTTTTTATTCGGAAATATTCGGATGGAAGACTTTAAAAGACAGTGACGGCATTGTATTCTACCGCCTCAACGGCATCATCCTGGCCCTCTACCCCGCCGGTGAGCTGGCTGAAGATATAGGAGTAAACGCAAAAGGCAATGGCTTTAAGAAATTTTCCCTGGCCATTAACTTCCATTCTGAAAAAGAAGTTGACAGTGCATTTATCGTACTGCAAAAGAAAGGGGTACAGGTTATCAAGACCCCTGAAAAAGTTTTCTGGGGCGGTTACCGCGGGTATGTCAGCGACCCGGAAGAGAATTACTGGGAGCTGGCTTATAATCCTTTCCTTGAAATGGATAAGTTGGGCAATGTAAAAGGGCACCATTGAATATCGCTCCATGTTTAAAATTATTTCAATCACCATACGATCGTTTTTTTTATTTAGCTGATAACATTTATAAATTTTATTATCGGCATAACCCAGGCAAACGAATATAAATAATGGAAATGAAACAACATCTAACTGAAACGTTCCTGTTCAACGACAAAGCCAACCTGCAGGTGCTTGAAAAAATAAAGGTGCTGCCTGATAAAAAGGAGTGCATCCGGCTTTTCAGCCACCTGATCAACTGCCAGTACAAGTGGATGGACAGGATCAATGTATATCCTCTAACCTCTTCGCTCGACTGGTGGCTGCCAGTATATGAGCCTGAATCACTTGAGCAGGAATGGAGAAAAAGCCTGCAACCATGGCTCGACCTCATCGCGAAGATGAAGGAAGAGGATCTTTACCAGGAAGCGAAATTCATAGGCATGGATGGCGGTGTATGGCAGGCGAATGGCTTAAAGGACATTGCCCTGCAGCTAAACTATCATTCCATCCACCACCGCGCACAAATGCAACGCATCATCAGGGAGCAGGGACTAACGCCTGATTTTACAGATTACATACAGTATGCAGTTAAGAAAATCAGTTGATGTGATTTTCAGCAAAGTTTTGAAAATTAAGAAAATTGAACAGCTGCCATGAAATGCAGGCGCAGCAAGCTAAACCTGACAGGAGGGAGTGGAGCGACCGGATGGCAGGACTGGAGCAAAATAAGAGGTATACTGCCTGTTTCCCATTAAATTTCCGGAAATAGTATATTTGTATTGATCAGAACATATAAAGTAAAATCAAATGGCCGAAAAAAAATCAAAGCTGGTTGAGATTAAAACAAAGCCAACGGCAGCAAGCGTTATTGATTTTATCAATACCGTACCGGATGAACAAAAACGCAAAGACAGCCTGGTGATTCTGGAAATGATGAAAAAAGCATCCGGGGAAGAACCCGTATTGTGGGGGAATTCGCTGATCGGTTTTGGAAATAAAAGATATAAAAGCCCAACCACCGGCAGGGAAGTTGACTGGCTGAAGATCGGCTTCGCTCCGCGTAAGGCGAACCTGTCATTGTATCTTACCATCAATATTAAGGAACATGCTTCGGCACTGAAAAAATTAGGCAAACATAAGACAGGCGCCGGCTGCCTGTACATAAACAGGCTGGAAGAAGTTGACCTGAAAGTGCTGAAGGATATTATTGACGCTTCCCTGAAACGTGATTGAATCTAAACCCGTAAATATGAACCTGTCACAACAAATTGCAAAACATATCAGGGAAGTTCATTTCGGAGGCAACTGGACCGAATCAAACCTGAAGGATCAGCTGGCTGATGTTACCTGGGAGCAGGCTGTAAAAAAAACCGATTCGTTCAATACCATTGCAGCGCTTGTTTATCATATCAATTATTTTGTAAAAGTTGGTATTACTGTTTTGAAAAATGAATCGCTGAATGCGCATGATAAATACAGCTTCAACGTCCCTCCTGTCCATTCACAGGCAGACTGGCAGCAACTGGTGAATCAATCACTGGCGGATGCAGAAACATATGCGAAGCTTGTTGAGCAGCTGCCTGAAAGCAGGATCAATGAAATTTTCATAAAAGAAAAATACGGTAATTACTTCCGCAACCTGATTGGCAATATTGAGCACATGCACTATCATCTCGGGCAAATTGTGATCATTAAAAAATTAGTGAAAAAAGAATAATTACCTTCACCGTTAACCAGGTTTTCAATTTCCGAAAAGTTGGAATTTCGGCGCACGGTAAGAAATAATATACGGCCTGATTAATTAAAGAAAACATTAAGCATTATACTTTTCAATACGGCCGCCATTCATCATGTCTTTTTATGACCTGTCCAAAGAAGAACGAAACACCCTGGTAAGGCAAATCAACAAAGCAATTTTTTACGGACTGCAGAAAAACAATAACGATACGTTAAAAATTTATTTCGCTGATGAGGATACATACATTAGAAAAGCGGCATACCAGGAAACGGGTAAAATTTATTTTGCAACTGAAAATTTTCAGCCGCGCGTTTTAGGCATGCTTGAAGGCTTCTATAAAGAAACGGATTATAGGATCCGTCAGACTGTCATTAATACAGCGGGCGAGATCGGCATGAAAAATTTTGAGACGGTGCAGTACTTTTTTGATAAAGGATTATTCGACAGTCACCACGCTGTGCGCAATGCAGTGATTGGTTCGATGAAGAAAATAGGAAATAAAAATCCAAAGCCGCTGCTCCAATGGGCCCGTTCGTACCTACATCATCCCGATAAGGAAATCAGGCGGGAGATCTGCCATGGAATTGAGCTGCGGGGCCGCACGCATCCGCAGGATATACTTCCTTTGCTTAAGACCCTGCAGGATGATCATACGGCCAGGGTGAGGAATACATTGGTACATGTGCTTGGTCAGATCAGCTATAAAAAAGGCTGCCTGGAGACTGTCGTTGGTGATTTGAATACCTGGCACAATAAGGCGCTGACCGATCAGGCCATTGAAGAAATTATTGACGTGCATCACCGCTACAGGAATTTTGCCGTGTTAACCCGCGATCAGGCCATTACCTTTATCAGGGCTCACTACCAGCAATCGATCATCATTAAAAGCTGACTGAAAAAGGATAATTTTTTGCCATGTTTCAGGGTCTGGCGGAAGTATTCAACAACATCAAAATACTCGTAAGCGGAGGCACTGAAAATTAACGAAAAGTCAGTCATAGCCAAGGTCTTGCGATAATCGGATATTATTTAATATCTTTGAAAATTCTAATAAATATTCAATCCGAACAAGCTTATCATGGACCTTGCCGATATTTTAAAGAATGTCAGGATTTTCTACCATATTCCGCCGGAAGTTATCGGGTTGCTGGCAAAAAAAATGACTGTTTCCGATTTCAGTCCCGGCCAGCCGGTATTCATCAAGGGAGAGATCGGAGACCATATTTACGTTATTGTTTCAGGAAAAGTAAAGCTTCATGAGCAGGAAATGGTGATTGCTGAAATGAGCCAGGGAGATTTTTTCGGTGAATTTTCGCTGCTCGACAATGAACCACGTTCCCTGTCAGTAACCTGTACGGAGCCCAGCAAACTTGCCGCATTGCACCGCAATGATTTTTATAAGGTGCTGAAGGAGCATCCGGATACGATCAAAGACATCATTGAAGCGCTGATCAAACGGATCAAGGACCAGAACAATAAAATTTTCAATTATCTCAAGACCAGGGAAAAGGAGCTAGAAGACCAGGTGAGCCTGAAAACAGCTGAACTTCGCGAGAACAACAAAGAGCTGTCTGAGACGCTTGATAAACTTAAAAAAACGCAGCAACAGCTGGTGATGAAAGAAATGCTGGCTGGTTTGGGACAGCTTACGGCAGGGATTGCACATACCTTAAAAAACCCGCTGAACTTCATCAATAACTTCTCGCTTATTTCAGCCGATCTCCTGAACGACATCGGCCGTTCGACCGATGAATCGGAGAAAAAAGAGCTTTTGCAATCGCTCAAAACCAATATTGAGAAAGTGTACAGTCATGGCAAGCGTGCCAACAGCATTGTGGAAAACATGCTGCAGCACAGCACGGCAGGCGATGGAGAAAAGCAAATGGTAAACCTGAACGAAGTTGCCGAAGAAATGATATCCATTGCTTATCACAATTATGAACTGAATACACCGGGATTCAGCTGCGAGATCAAAAGAAATTATACGGCTGACCTGCCGAAGGTGAATGTATCAACAAAAGAAATTTCCAGGGTAATGCTGAACCTGCTCAACAATGCCTTTTATGCAGTCAATGAAAAAAGCAGGGGAAAATCTGGTAATGGAACTTTCGCACCCTGTGTTGAGCTTGCCACTTCCTTCAACAAACATCATGTGATGATCTCTGTCAGGGACAACGGTACAGGTATTCCTCCTGAAATCAGGGAAAAGATATTTGAACCCTTTTTTACCACCAAGCCCGACAGCCATAATAACGGACTGGGCCTTTCCATGAGCAATGAAATCGTGAAGCTGCATGGAGGTGAAGTCAGGCTGAAAAGCGAAACAGGCAAAGGTTCAGAATTCTCCATCTTATTTTCACTGGCATAATAATCAGCTTGTTTTTTATCATGAACCCGCATTATCATTACGAAACGGTTTCCCAGGCGCTAAAAGAGTTGAAACAAAGGGGCAATACGATCGATTTCAACCTGGAGGAAAACTGCATTTCATGCCATCATGGAAAATTCAATTCGGATGAATTCAGCATTGTGGACGTATATCGCTATGAAGGTGATTCTGATCCTGCAGATGAAGCAACTGTATATGCCATTGAATCGAATACCGGCCTGAAAGGCGTACTGGTTACAGGCTTCGGCGCCAATACGGATCCTGTTTCAGCAGAAATCTTAAAAAAGCTGGGAAGCCGGTAGGCTTTTTAGTTCCTGGTTCCTGTTTTCCAGTTCCCAGTTAACTCACTACACATAACTCATAACTCCCAACTCCCAACTCATAACTCCCACAAATTTATTTACATTTGGTTTTTCATAAATTTCCAGCCCCCTGATGAAGCGTAAGCTTTTAAAAACGACTTTATTTATCATCATTCTTTTTATTGTTGTTAACAACCTGATTTTTTTTCCGGATAATATTCTTTCCTGGGATGTATTTGGTTATTATCTCTACCTGCCTTTCAAATTTATTTATCATGACCTGGGGCTCAGGAATTTTTCAGTCATTCCGGCCATCATCGAAAAATATCACAATACCTATACATTTTACCAGGCATCACTCATGCCAGATGGCGGGTATGTGATGAAGTACAGCATGGGGCTGGCCGTATTTTACGCCCCGTTTTTTTTTGCCGGTCATGTTGCTGCCGGAATGTTAAACTATCCGCAGGACGGTTTTTCAATCCCTTACCAGTATGCCATCTGGGCAGGATCACTTTTATTTTCAGTTGCAGGCATCGTGGCGCTTACAAAGGTGCTGCTCCATTTCTTCAGCGAAAAGATCACGGCCCTGACGGCAATTATTATCGTATTTGCAACCAATTACATTGTTCATATCACCATGTATGGACAGTTTTCCTATTCACACAATTATCTTTTTACCTGCTATGCTTTTATCCTCTGGCTTACGATAAAATGGCATCAGTCGTATAAGACAATCTACGCCCTGATTCTTGCATTCCTTTGCGGCATGTGCGTGCTTAGCCGGCCTTCTGAAATGGTCTGTGTTTTTATTCCCTTTTTCTGGGGTATGCACGATAAAAAATCGCTGATCAGTAAAATTAAGATCCTGAAGCAGCACTGGCTGCAGGTTATTATTTTTGGTTTGATTGTGGTGGCGATCGGAAGTCTCCAGCTGTATTATTGGAAAAGCCATACGGGTAAGTTCCTCTTCAACAGCTATGGCGGAAATGCCGGGGAAGGGCTGGATTTTACAAGCCCCTATACGCTGAAAGTGCTGTTCAGCTTCCGGAAAGGCTGGCTGATCTATACGCCGGTCATGGTCTTTGCACTGGCGGGGTTTATTATACTTTACCATAGAAACCGTCCTGTTTTCACACCTCTTTTTATTTACCTGGTGATCAACCTGTATATTGTTTCAAGCTGGACCAACTGGTGGTATGCCCAAAGCTTCAGCCAGCGCGCCATGATACCCTCCTATCCTGTGATGGCTATTGCGCTGGGTTATCTTTTGCAATGGCTCAGTGAAAAGAAGCGGTCTGTTCAGGTCATCATTTACACCCTGATCGGTTGTTGTGTCTCCCTCAATATATTTCAGACCATCCAGCTCCACAAAGGTGTGATTGACGGAGACCGGATGACCCGGAATTATTATTTTGCAACCTTCGGAAAGCTGCATGCCACTGCAGCCGATAAAAAGCTGTTACTGATCAACCGTGCATTTGACGGATCAGAAAAATTTGCCGATGAAAGTGAGTATACGGGAAAAATTGTAAAAACAGAGGATTTTGAAAATGTAGCGGGTAAATCATCAGTCATTGTTCATTCGGGCAGCTATTCTTTTTATACCAGTCCGGAACGATTTTACTCCCCGACGATTGAGATCCCGCATACAGGGATCACTTCAAAGGACCATGCCTGGATCCGGGTCACCGCATGGTTATATCCTGAAAGTCTGCCGGCTGAAAGCCCATTCGGACTGGTGGCGCAGTATACGCATAACGGTTATGCCTATAAGTATGCATCACTGGATGCAGGCAAAATGAACCTGCAGGTCAACCAATGGAATAAGGTCACTTTTGATTACCTCACACCGGAAGTGAGACGATCGTTTGATTTATTCATAACGTATTTCTGGCTGACGGGTCAAAAAGGCTTTTATGTTGACGATATGAAAGTCGAAGTCTTTGAGAAAAATGAAGATTAAAGGATGTATCGGGTCAGTTTAAGCCGGATCATCAAATATTAAAGTCCGCCCGCACCCCGGCAACTTTGGTCCTTCCAGGCCTGGAATCAACCATCTGGGTAACTAATGCCTCACAATCCATTTAATAATCGTACCTTGCGCTCCGTTAAACCGGGCTGAAATTTTTCAACATCATGAAAGCAGCGCCGGACATCATACAAATATGCCATTTAAGAAATTAGAAATCATCGAGCCCATATTGCGCTCATTAAAAGAAGAAGGTTACACTTTACCCACTCCCATCCAGGCCGAAGCAATTCCACTTATCTTACAGGGAAAAGACCTGCTGGGCTGTGCCCAAACGGGAACCGGCAAAACAGCAGCATTTGCCATACCAATCCTGCAGCTGCTTTCTGCCGCTCACAAACATGACAGGAAAAAGAAAATCAGGAGCCTGATCGTAACACCAACCAGGGAACTTGCCATCCAGATCGGAGAAAGCTTCAGGGCTTATGGCCGTCACACAGGCATTACCTATACAGTTGTTTTCGGAGGAGTCGGACAGGCACCACAGACCAATGCCCTTCAGCGCGGCGTGGATGTACTTGTTGCAACACCTGGCAGGCTGCTTGATCTGATGAACCAGGGATTTATTTCGCTTCAGGATATTGAAATTTTTGTTCTTGATGAAGCTGACAGGATGCTTGACATGGGATTTATTCATGATATTAAAAAGCTGCTTGCTGTGCTGCCGAAAAAACGGCAATCACTTTTTTTCTCTGCCACCATGCCTTCTGAAATTATGAAACTGGCAGGTAGCATATTGCATCATCCGGTCAGGGTTGAAGTCACGCCCGTTTCATCAACGGCAGAAACCGTTGGCCAGTCGGTATACTTTGTTGACAAAGGAAATAAAAATGCACTGCTGGTTGAATTGCTGAAAGATAAAAATATTAAAACTGCGCTTGTGTTTACCCGGACAAAACATGGTGCTGACAAAGTCGCCAGGCTGCTGGTAAAAAATCATATCAAAGCTGAAGCCATCCATGGCAACAAGGGTCAAAGTTCAAGGCAACGTGCACTGAGCAACTTTAAAGCGCAGCAGACACGCGTGCTTGTTGCCACCGACATTGCGGCAAGGGGCATTGATGTGGATGACCTGCAGTTTGTAATTAATTTTGAAATCCCCAACGTGGCCGAAACATACGTACACCGTATAGGCAGAACAGGCAGGGCTGGTGCAAGCGGAACAGCTTATTCATTCTGTGATGCCACGGAAAAGGCATATCTGAAAGACATTGAAAAGCTGATCTCCAGGAAAATTCCCGTCGTGGAAAACCATCCTTTTCCCCTGCTCGATCATAATCCGGAAGCTGCACCCAAACAAAGCAATCAACAGCAACAGCAACGAAGGAATTCAAACCATTCCGGAAACAGGCAGCACAGAAACGGTCAAAATAAAAGGCAGGGCAAACCCAACCGTTACTAGCATGGAGCATGTCATCACTTTTATGATTCATTCCGTGAACGCTGTTCATGCATTGATTTCACTTAACTGAAAGGATGACCAGGGCGAGCCGTTTTATTAAACTACTTTTTACTGCTCAGCTGATCATCTCATCGACTGCAGCTTCCGCACAGGAGCAGCAGGTCGTTGATTCGCTGAACAGGCTTCTGCTCAAGCCGCTTCATGATACGGTTAAAGTGGAGATCTATATAGATCTCAGCATGCAGTATTATTTATCAGCTCCTTCCAAAGCATTCGATTATTGTGAACAGGCCAGGAAGATCTCCGAAGCGTCAGGTTTTAAAAAAGGGCTTGCCACTGCATATGGTTTTGAAGCCTATCTGTACGAACAGAAAGGAGAAGTTGCCAAAGCGATGGAGCTGTACAAAAAAAGCCTGGTTTTGGCTGAAGAAACAGGAAATAAAAAAGAAGCATCCAATATCCTGAACAACATTGCCGCCATTTACAATGACCAGGGAAAAAATGAAGAAGCGCTGGCCTGGCACAGCAAAAGCCTGAAGATAAGGGAAGAGATCGGTTATAAGTCAGGCATCTCAACCTCCCTTAACAACATTGGCTACATTTATCACCACCAGGGAAAAATACATGAAGCCATTGATTATTATTCAAAGAGCCTGAAGATATACGAAGCGGAAAACGACCGGGACGGCATTGCAACCACGCTGCAGAATATGGCGGGTGTTTACCAGGACCAGGGCCAGACGGATGAAGCGATGAACTATCTTAACCGCGCCCTTGACATCAGAAAAGCACTGCGTGATTCCTTCGGGATGTCTTCTTCGTATAATAACATCGGCCACCTGTTTGAGATTATTAACAAGCCTTTGAACGCCATGGACAATTACAGGAAGGCTTTGTTGGTAAGCAGCGCCGTGGATGACCAGGAAGGCATTGCCTATGCTTCAAAAAACATCGGCATCCTGTTTGAAAAATTGGCTAATCCGGATTCGTCACACTATTACCTGGAGTCGGCCGCGAATAAATTCACTGTGCTGGAAGATAAATGGGGGCTTGCCATCGTGCTGAACAAGATTGGAAATATCAGGCATGAAAAAGGCGATGTAAAAGGGGCTGAAAAGGATCTGTTGAAATCATTTGCCTATGCAACAGAGCTGGGATATCCGGTGGAAATAAGAAATGCTGCAGCATCGCTGTCGGTATTGTACAGGAAGCAGGGCAAATGGGACCAGGCCATTGCCATGAATGATCTCTACCACCAGATGCGCGACAGCGTTTTGAATGATGCCACCAGGAAAGCTTCCATGCAGCGGCAGTTCCAGTATGAATATGATAAGAAAGAATCCGCCCTGAAGGCTGAACAGGAAAAAACGATGGCCCTGGCTGATGCACAGCTTCAGAAGCAAAGGCTGCTGAAGAATTCCTTTATTGCCGGTGCAATCCTGCTGTTTCTGATGGTCATTGTTCTGATGAACCGCTATCGCATCAAGCAAAAATCGGAAAGAGAAATAAGGTCTGCTTTCGACAAGCTGTCGATGACCCAGCAGCAGCTTATTCAGCAGGAAAAGCTTGCATCGCTTGGCCAGCTTACTGCTGGCATTGCCCATGAAATTCAGAACCCGCTCAATTTTGTAAATAATTTTTCAGATTTAAGCGCTGACCTGGTCAATGAACTTGAAAATGCCGCTGATGAGCAGGAGAAAAGTGAAATCCTTGGTGATCTGAAAGACAATCTTCAAAAAATCACCATGCATGGAAAGCGTGCAGACAGGATTGTAAAAAGCATGCTGATGCATAGCAGGGTGAGTGAAGGGAAAAGAACACCAACCGACATCAACAACCTGTGCGAAGAAGCCATCGGGTTTTCTTATGCGGGGATGAAATCCGTTATTCCCGGATTTACCTGCACGATTAACAGGCAGTTTGAAAATAATCTTCCGGCTGTCAGTGTGGCCATGCAGGACATTTCACGTGTGCTGATCAACCTGCTGAACAATGCATTTTATGCAGCGGCAAGAAAGGTCAATGACTCCGCAACAACTGCCCGTGAATCCGGTGTTACAGTTGCTGAAACAGAAGAGCCGGTTGTGTCGGTTAGCACCTTAACTGACAATGAAAAAATCATCATCAGGATCAGGGATAATGGTGATGGTATTCCTGATCATATCAAAGAAAAAATATTTCAGCCGTTTTTTACCACCAAACCTACCAACGAAGGCACCGGTCTTGGACTGAGCATCAGCAATGACATCATCATTGCCCATGGCGGTGAACTAAAAGTGGAATCAGCGGTACATTCGTATACGCAGTTTGAAATTGTGCTTCCCATCAGCTGACCCCAGCAACAAAATTATTTCATTACGCTGATTTTATTTACCACACCGAATGCTGAGGTGTGAAGCTGCAGGAAGTACATTCCATTTTCAAAATGGCTCAGGTCGAGGTCCAGCTTTCCATTTTGTGATAACCGCTCCCCTTCCCATACTTTCCGGCCTGTTGCGTCAAGGAGCATCCATGAAACCGCGCCTGCTGAAACGGGGATCAGTATATTTATTATTCCGTGCGAAGGATTCGGATAAACCACGACTGCAGGATAGCCGGGATCATGCATACCTGCAATAAAGGGAATGTTGATGTTATCGACATACAGGTTATTTCCCCAATGGGAAACATTTTCAAACTTAAAAGTGACCAAAGCATTGCCAGTGGCAGCGGGTACATTAACTGTTTCCGTTCGCCACTGTGATGAATCGGGAACAAATTCAGCAAAAGAACCCAAAGGCGGTGCTGTTGAAAGCTGCTGGCCCCCTTTTGCATAGAGCTGCGTATAGGTCTTACCACAGTCGAGGGAATAAAACAGCTTAAGGGTATCGGCATAAAAAACCGATGCCGGTTCAGCATAGGCAACATCAAAAGTAACAGCGGTATTTTGCGTCGTTGTAAAATCAAGCTTGGGCAACAGCAGGCCGTCATGTGTTCCCGTACTGCCGTTATAAAAATTCCTGAACAACGCTGAAGCGGCGCTTGCGCCAAATCCGCCTGCATCCGTGGTGCGTTCCCATACCCTGTCGTAATCAGGATTGATCAGGAACCAGCCCGGCAGTGGAAAGGCACCGCCTTCAAAACCTTCCGTAAAAGGCAGCGGCAATCCATCGCCCGGAACAAGGTAACTAAATGAAACCGTATTGGTGTCGTTCAGGTGATTCTGGTCATTCAGCCCGTTGGGGTTGCTGACATAACAGTCAAGGGTATGCGAACCCGGAGGTACCGGCAAAGCCGGCAACAAAACGGTGCCGGTGGTCCCGGTATTGATCGCTCCGTTCCAGCTGTACAGCGAATACGGGTTATTGTCAAGCCTGTAATGGATATCAAGCGCATTAAGCGTACCGCTGCTGATGTTTCCGATCCTTACATAAATATTGACCGGTGAAGTACATATTTCATTTACGGGTTCCGTTATTTCAACCAGTGAGGCATCATAATAAGTTGACAATGGAGAGATACAACCCGGTGAAGTGGTGAGCGAATTCCGGTAAGTGGCCAGCATAAGCTGCATGCGGGCTATCTGGTCAAGCGAAAACATGTTCCTGCAGTTATCATCGGCATAATCCATAAAATTTTCAACCTGGTTCGGAAAGTCAACGGGTGAATCCGTGCAGGAGTTCAGGGTCGTATCACATCCGTATCCTGGATAATCAGATGCCGGTGTATCGCAGATCAGGTCGCCGCTGCTGCCGCAGTTCGAAGGTGAGGTGCCAACACAGAGCTGGTAATCGAAAGGATGATACAATCCCAGGTAATGACCCACTTCATGTGTTCCTGTCCGGCCCTGGTAACCGGGTGCAACCGTTCCGATCCGGCCAAAGACATAATAATGCACCACCACACCGTCATACGGATCCGGTGTGCCGGGGAAATAAGCATATCCATTGGCACAATTAAGATTACATACCCAGATATTGAGGTACTGATCGCCGGGCCAGCCATCCTGTCCGCCGTAAGCGCTGTATTTCATGCTGTCGTCGCACCCCCATGAAATTTGCGTGGTAGCAGTTCGGGTAATGCCATCGGTAACATTCCCTGCAGGATCCCGCTGAGCCAGGCAAAACTGCACCATGGCATCACCGGCAAAAGGTTTGAAAATATTCCGCGTAATTCCTGTATCGGCATTCAGCCTTCTGAAATCTTCATTCAGCACATCAATCTGCGACTGGATCTGCGTATTGGAAATATTCTGATTGGCATTGTTGTAGATCACATGCACCACAACAGGTATTGTTACTACATGCTGTAACAGCTGCTGGCTTCCACCACCCTTTACTCCGGTTGCGCCAACCGCTGCACGGTTCATCAGCGTTGATACACCTGGTGATCTTTCACCAAAATTTTTCATGGCTTGCTCAATGCCGCAGGGCGATAATGTCTGACCCGTCAGCCGGCCGGGTGAACAACAGCACAGGCAAAACAAAAGGCATAGTCTGGTTTTCATGGGGTTTGATTTTCAAGGTTAGCCTTACAGGAGTATAAAGATAAAAAAATATTGATCCGGTTTGGAAACAACCGGCACTGCCTCTTATCCGCTCCTGTCCCGCTCGCTCCCGGCTGACGCCGGCAACTTGATCGGGTTTAGCTTAGTAGCTGTATTGCTTTTCCAATCTCTTTTTTTTGCAGCGGAAGAGGGAAATGAGGACACCAACCACAGGGAAATTTTCAGTCAGTATTTTATCCGGTTGAATCAGGAAAAAATACAATCCGGCAGTTTATCCATCAGAAATCATCATTCCCGGGCTTCCTTTGCATTTTAATCATTTGATTAAATATTTTGATCAACTTATATAATTATTGTTACCTTGTGCCCGCTTCAGAAAAAATACATGGCTAAGAAAAATAAAATAACGGGCGACTTTACCACCGAAGAGCGAATAAAAATTGCAGCCCGGATTGTTTTTACGAAGAAAGGCTATGCTGCCACGCGGACGCGTGATATTGCAGAAGCAGCAGGGATTAACCTTGCCCTGCTCAATTATTATTTCAGGAGCAAGGAAAAGCTGTTTGACCTGATCATGCTGGAGAGTCTGCAGGCATTCAAACATTCGCTGAAAGGGGTTCTGAACGATGAAAAAACCACCCTGGAAAAAAAGATTGAACAGGTGGTCAGCGGATACATTGATCTGCTGATTACCCAGCCCGGAATTCCGTTGTTTGTTTTAAGCGAGCTGCGTCATGATCCAAAGGTCCTGATCAGCAAGATGGGACTGAAAGATTTTATTTACAGGACCAGCTTCATGAAACAATTGAAGCAGGCTATTGCAGCAGGCAAAGTGGCGCCTGTCCATCCGCTCCACTTCATGATCAACATGCTGAGCATGGTGATATTCCCTTTTGTCGCATCACCGCTGCTGAAAAGTGCAGGCAGGATGAAAGAGGAGGAATTCAACACCCTTATGACTGAAAGAAAAAAGCTGATCCCAAAGTGGATTTTTGCACAGATGAAATTAAAATAAATCTATTCTCCCCAATACCATCCCAGGATCATGCAGGCTGTAACTGTAGAAAACATCACCAAAAAGTACGGAAAGCAGGGAATTATTGCCGTCGACCAGGTTTCATTTTCAGCAGACCGGGGCGAACTGTTCGGATTGATCGGCCCTGATGGTGCGGGAAAAACCAGCCTGTTTCGTATATTAACTACGTTACTGCTTCCCGACGGAGGTCGTGCTGTTGTTGACGGCCTGGATGTAGTAAAAGACTTCAAAGCCATCCGCAACAGGATTGGATACATGCCGGGCAGATTTTCACTTTACCAGGATCTTACCGTGGAAGAAAACCTGCAATTTTTTGCGACCATCTTCGGTACCACCATACAGGCCAATTACGACCTGATCAGGGATATTTATGTACAGATTGAGCCATTCAAAAACAGGCGCGCCGGTAAGTTATCGGGAGGCATGAAGCAAAAGCTGGCTTTGTGCTGCGCCCTGATTCACAAACCTGTTATGCTATTCCTGGATGAACCCACCACAGGTGTTGATGCCGTATCGAGGAGGGAATTCTGGGAGATGCTGAAAAGGCTGAAAACGCAGGGTATCACCATATTGGTATCCACGCCCTATATGGATGAAGCCACCCGGTGCGACCGTATTGCACTGATACAAACGGGCAGGATCATGTCGGTGGATACGCCCCGGCACATGACTGATGCCTATCCTGAGAAATTATATGCAATCAAATCGGAAAAAACCGCTGCACTTACCAGGGACCTGCGTCTGTATGATGACACGTTAAGCTGTTATGCATTCGGCGAATACCTGCATGTATCATTCAAAAAAGAAATGGAAAGCATCCGGCCGTCCCTGATGGAATTTCTGCAGTCGCATGGACATGAAAAAATTGAAATCAGTGAAACACAGCCGACCATCGAAGACTGCTTTATCAGGCTGATGAACAAGGGAAATGAAGTCTCCGCATGAATAACAGTTACAACAAATGAATAAACCGGTCATACAAACCAAGGATCTTACCAAGCAATTCGGAGATTTCACAGCTGTGAACAAGATCAGCTTTGAAGTGCAATCCGGCGAGATCTTCGGCTTCCTGGGAGCCAATGGCGCAGGCAAGACCACTGCCATGCGGATGCTGTGCGGACTTTCCATTCCTACCTCAGGAACAGCCACCATTGCAGGATTCGACGTCTACAGGCAGACCGAGCTGATTAAAAAGAACATCGGTTATATGAGTCAGAAGTTCTCACTGTATGAAGATCTGACGGTGAAGGAAAACATCCGGTTCTATGGAGGCATTTACGGGTTATCGGGCAGGCACCTGAAAGAAAAAAGCGAAGCGCTGATTGCGCAGCTTGGGTTGAAGGAACAACAGGACAAGCTGGTAAGCGATCTTCCGCTGGGCTGGAAGCAAAAGCTGGCATTCTCGGTTTCCGTTATACACGAACCTGGCATCGTATTCCTTGACGAACCAACGGGCGGCGTTGATCCTGTAACCAGGCGCCAGTTCTGGGACCTTATTTATGATGCTGCCGCCAGGGGTATCACCGTATTTGTCACCACCCACTACATGGATGAAGCCGAATATTGCGACCGCATTTCCATGATGGTTGATGGATATATCAAAGCGCTCGATACACCGGCGAATCTGAAAAAGCAGTTCGCTGCAGGTTCCATGGATGAGGTGTTTGTTGCTTTGGCGCGTGGAGCAAAAAGGGGTAATGAATGAATGATGGATGTTATGCAATTATGAAGGCTTTGCCTATAGCCCAGTGTTTAAGCCCTGGGATTTAAGATGATAAATCCAATAACAGGAAATTAAAATGACACATACTTGTATAACTCTGACAACAGCTAACAGCCAATAGCCATCCGCCAATGAAAAAATTTATTTCGTTCGTCAGAAAAGAATTCCTTCACGTATTCCGCGACAGGAAAACGCTGCTGATGCTTTTTGGTTTGCCCATTGTTCAGATTGTATTGTTTGGCTTTGCTTTAACGAATGAAATTACAAACACTTCCATTGCAGTCATAGATTATGCAAAAGATCAAACCACTGAAAAGATCATCAGGAAAATAGAGGCAAGCGCATATTTCGATATTAAAAAATCGCTTCGCAGTCATGAGGAAATTGAGCCTGCATTCAGGGAAGGTAAAATAAAAATGGTTGTTGTTTTCCCTTCTGATTTTCAAAACAGCCTGTTGCATACAGGTCATGCACAGATACAGCTCATTGCCGATGCATCCGATCCAAATACAGCAACTTCACTGACCGGGTATCTGACGGCTATCATCAACGATTACCAGCGCGAAAATTCCACAACTGCGCTGCCATACCAGATCGTACCAGAAATCAGGATGCTTTATAATCCTGAACTGAAAGGCGCGCCCAACTTTGTTCCCGGTGTCATGGCGCTGGTGCTGATGCTGATCTGCGTGATGATGACTTCCGTTTCCATTGTCAGGGAAAAAGAAAAAGGGACACTGGAAGTGCTGCTGGTTTCACCTTTTATTCCGTTCCTGGTCATACTTGCCAAAGCGGTGCCCTACCTGTTCATCTCACTGTTCAATGTAACAATCATTCTTTTGCTGAGCGTTTTCATGCTCGGCCTGCCGGTGAACGGGTCCGTGCTGCTGTTGTTTGCCGAAAGCACCCTGCTGATCATCACGGCGCTGTCGCTGGGACTGCTCATCTCCACGGTCACTGAATCGCAGCAATCGGCCATGCTCCTTTCCCTAATGGGTATGATGCTGCCCACCATGCTTTTTACCGGGTTTATGTTCCCTGTTGAAAACATGCCGGTGCCGCTGCAGGTGATCTCGAATATTGTTCCGGCCAGGTGGTATTACATCATCGTCAAATCCATTATGATCAAAGGCCTGGGACTGGCAGCGATCTGGAAAGAGACGTGCATCCTGGCGGGCATGACCGTTTTCCTGCTTGTGGTAAGCATCAAGAAATTTAAAATTCGTCTGGCATGAAAACACTGAGGTTCTTACTAGAAAAGGAATTCCGGCAGATCTTCAGGAACAAAGCGCTGCTTCCGCTGATTTTTGTCATGCCCATCATACAACTGCTGATCTTACCGCTGGCAGCGGATTATGAAGTAAAAAACATCTCCATCACGGTTACCGATCATGATCATTCATCCTTATCGCGAAAGCTGGTTGAAAAAATTGGCGCCTCAGGATATTTCAGGCTTACAGGCTATAATTCCTCCTATTCCGAATCATACAGGAAAATCGAAAAGGATGAAGCCGACCTCATCCTGGAAATACCCGCTGGTTTTGAAAGAAACCTTTACAGGGAAAATTCGCAGCGGGTATTTCTTGCCATCAATGCCATCAACGGCGTGAAAGCCGGCCTGGGTAACAGTTACCTGCAAACGATACTGGCCGGGTTCAACAATGAAATACGGACACCGGTGGACGCGTCCATGAATATGAATACACCCGTGATAACAGTCACTTCTTCCAACTGGTTCAATCCCTATATGAACTACAGGTTCTTCATGGTTCCCGGCATTCTGGCAATCCTGGTGACCATGGTATGCGGGTACATGTGTGCACTGAACATCGTTAAGGAAAAAGAGATCGGAACCATTGAACAGATTAACGTAACCCCTATACGAATAATTCATTTCATCCTTGGCAAGCTGATTCCATTCTGGGTAATTGGCATTTTTGTTTTTTCAGTCGGATTGTTGATCGTGGCGAGACTCATTTATGGCATCGTGCCGCTGGGAAGTATTTTATTACTGTACGGATTCCTGTCGGTCTATCTTATTGCCATGCTTGGATTTGGACTCCTGGTATCCACGTATGCCGAAACGCAGCAGCAGGCCATGTCCATTGCTTTTTTCTTTGTGATGATCTTCATCCTGATGAGCGGCCTGTTCACTTCCATCGACAGCATGCCACCCTGGGCAAAAGCCATCGGTAAAGCCAACCCTGTTTCCTATTTCATTGAAGTGATGCGTATGATAGTGCTCAAAGGAAGCGGGTTTAAAGACATCAGCATGCACCTGCTCATTGTTTCCCTGTTCGCCATCGGGCTAAACGGGTGGGCTGTGCTTAATTACAGAAAAACATCATGAAACCAGTTTCATACCGCATTTATACCTGATAAATACTAAACCACATATACAAATAGGACACATGGATTAATTCAAAATTAAATGAACATGAAATCTATCACAAAAAAGCTGCTTGATGAAATTTCCTATAAAGTGATTGGAGCTGCAATTGAAGTCCATAAACATCTTGGGCCCGGATTGTTGGAATCAGTTTACCACAACTGCATGTTTCATGAATTGCGGTTACAGGGACTTTATTTCAAATCGCAGATTGTGGTACCGGTAAATTACAAGGGCCTGGAAATAAATGCAGATTTACGCTGTGATTTCCTGGTTGATGAATGTCTGTGTGTTGAACTCAAAGCAGTTGAAGGAATCGCTCCAATCCATGAAGCACAATTACTAACTTACATGAAACTATTAAATGTACCCAAAGGCCTGCTTATTAATTTTAACTGCACCAATATATTCAAGGAAGGACAGCGTACCATGGTGAATGAACTATATCGTTCTTTATCTGAAACTTAAATGACTTACAACCTATGTGTACTATGTGCCTATGTGGTTCAAAAATAAGATAGACTGGGAAATATTAAACCACATAGACACATAGGGCACATAGAAAAAACAACCTATGTGTTCTATGTGCCTATGTGGTTCCAAAATACAACAGACTGTGAAAAATTAAACCACATAGACACATAGGGCACATAGAGGAAAAAACCTATGTGAACTATGTGCCTATGTGGTTTTAAAATATAATAGACTGAGAAATATTAAACATTTAAAAATCAAATGACAGATTCGGAAAAAAATAAAAGCACGGGGCTTCCCTACAGGATCCTGCTGCTTTTACTTGTTGTGATTGGCAACAATAACGGCAGCTTTGCGCAACTGACCATCGACTCCTGCCAGGCGAAGGCAAGAGCCAACTATCCGCTCATCCGGCAGTATGACCTGATTTCGAAATCGACGGAATATACGATTTCGAATGCCAATAAGGCTTTCCTGCCGCAGGTAAGTCTGAATGGGATAGGCGCCTTTGTCATCAGCGGCTTTCCTTCGCTTACCATGACAGGACAGGAACCGGCTGAAAATGACAAGATCCAGTTCATCGGTATCGGCCAGCTCAATCAGACCATCTGGGATGGAGGGATGACCCGTGCGCAGAAAGAAATTGCAAAAGCAGGGGCTGAAGCAGATAAAGCCGCTACCGATGTTGCATTTTACAACATCAGGGAAAGGGTGAACCAGCTGTATTTTGGAATCCTGGTAATTGAGGAACAGCTGAAGCAGCTGGAAATCCAGAACGATAACCTGAACAGGAACCTGAATAAAGCTAAGCTGGCCAAAGAAAACGGGCTGGCTTATCAGTCGGATGAGGATGAGGTAAAAGCTGAAATCCTGAACATTGAACAGCGAAAAATAGAATTTACCTATACGCGTAAAGGTTATCTTGAAATGCTGTCGTATATGATTAACCAGCAATTGACAGAAAATGCAAAGCTTGAATTACCTGTGACGGTTGAATCTTACGCCACGCTGGCCAACAACAGGGCTGAGCTGAAGATGTATGCAAGCCAGCAGAAGCTGACCGAAGCCAGGTCGCTGATGGATAAATCATACAACATGCCCAAAGTCGGCCTGATGGGCGTCGGTATTTTAATTGAGCCCGGGATGAATTTCGGATCCACAAAAATAAATTCACTGGCGCTTGCAGGCCTGAGCGTAACGTGGAACACGTCGGGCATTTACAGGACATCAACCAATAAAAAACTTGATAAAATTCAGCTTGATAAAATCAGCAATCAGCGGGAATCTTTTTTATTCACCAGCAACCTGCAGCTGAAACAGGCTTCCACCGATATTGAAAAACAAAAAGCTGTTATCAGCAGGGATGAAGAGATTGTAAGCCTGAAGAGCAACATCAAAAATTCCTATCAGCTCAGGTATGAAAACGGCATGTGTTCGATGAACGACCTGATCAATTCCATCAGCAAAGAAAGTGAAGCAAGGAGTAACCAGTCGTTGCACAAAGTACAGCTCCTCCTAAGCATGTATAACTATAAAACCATCAGTGGAAATTAATTTCAACCCTTCAACTCCAAACCATATGAAAAATATAATCTTATCATTTGCATGGATCAGCTCCCTGCTTATTGCATGCAACAACAACAAAGACAAACACGACGCTTCAGGCACGTTTGAAGCAACGGAAACTATCGTATCATCAGAAGCAACAGGAAAAATCATGTCGTTCAGCATCAATGAAGGTGATGTGTTAAAGCAGGGGCAGGTCACCGGATATATCGACAGCACACAATTACACCTGGCGCGTCTGCAGCTGCTCCAAAACAGGAAAGCCGTGCTCTCGGGGCGACCTGATGTTAAAACCCAGATTGAATCTTTGCAAAAAGAGCTTGACAATGCACTGGCAGATAAAGAAAGGATAGAGAATCTGGTGAAAGGCCAGGTAGCATCGCAGAAGCAGCTCGACGACGCAAACATGCGAATTGCTGTGCTGCAGTCGAAAATCGAAGCGCAGAAAAGCATGCTGAACATTACCACTTCCACCCTGAATGAACAGGGAGGAACTGTGGACATCCAGCTTGCACAGGTGGAAGATCAGCTGAAAAAATGCAATATTGTAAATCCGGTAAATGGTACTGTGCTCGCAAAATTTGCCAATGCTTATGAGATGACATCCACAGGTAAGCCTTTGTATAAAATTGTTGACCTGTCTGTTATTGACCTGAAGGCTTTTATCACTGCCGACCAGTTTGCAAAAGCCAAACTCGGACAAAAAGTGCAGGTGACTGTTGATGACGAAGGCGGTAAATCGAGAACGTATGAAGGAAATATAGACTGGATCAACGACAAAGCGGAATTCACACCAAAGACTATTCAAACCAAAAACGAACGCGCCAACCTCGTTTATGCCGTTAAAATAAAAGTGAAGAATGACGGACTATTGAAAATAGGAATGTATGGCGAAATGGATTTTTAGTTGAATGTGTTACAGCCGTTATAAAGGATCGCACACTACGACGGATTTTTCGGATAATGTAACCGTTTCAGCGGTTAACAGAGGCTATACTATTTTTTTACATTGTGCATTAGTTTAAAATTGATAATTTTGATGAAAATCGTTATTTATGAAAAGATCAATCCTATACACCTGCTGCATCTGGTTTCTTGCCATTGCCTCAGGCACAGCACAGCCTACCTGGCCCAAGAAGATAACAACGAAAAGCGGTGCAACGATCAACATCTATCAGCCCACCCCCGAAAAGTTCAGTAATAACATCCTGAACGCACGTGCAGCGATCAGCATAGAACCCAAACCGGGAGCCGATCTTATTTTCGGAGCATTCTGGGCAACAGCAAAGGTCAATAGCGACCGCGAAACACGCATGCTGGAGCTGGAAAGTGTTAAGATCGACAATGTAAAATTCCCTGATTTGACGGATACCGCCAAGATCAATCAGTTGAAAGCCCTGCTGGAAAGTGAAATTCCAAAATGGGACCTGGAGATTTCGATTGACGAGCTGGTGGCCATGATCGAGCAGGAGAATCCTCCAAAAGGGGATGAATTAAATACGAATCCTCCCAAAGTTATCTATACTGACAAACCTTCACAACTTGTAATCATTGACGGTGAGCCTAAAATTGAAACCGACAAGAACATGAAAATGAAACGGGTGATTAATACACAATTCCTGATAGTGCAGGATGCCAATTCATCTGCTTATTACCTGTACGGCGGTAAATACTGGTATACCAGCAAATCGGTTAAAGAAGGATGGACATCGACATCGAAGCTGCCTGCTTCCATCACTGAAATAGATAAACAGATTAAGGCTAAGATGAAGGAATCGGACAAACAGCCTGACAGCCTGCAGCCAAAATCACCTCCGGCCATTGTGGTTGCCATTGAACCGACAGAATTGATACAAAGCACCGGAGAAGCTGTCTTCAAGCCAATTGAAACCACCAGTTTATTGTATGTTGATAATTCCGAGAACTATATTTTTATGGAAATCAACTCCCAGCAATATTACATCCTGCTCAGCGGCCGCTGGTATCAAAGCAAATCGCTGCAGGGACCGTGGACTTATGTGGCTGCTGATAAAATCGCACCTGATTTTGCAAAAATTCCCGAAGGAAACAAAATGGATGTGGTACTTGCCAGTGTGGCCGGAACACCTGCAGCCAAAGAGGCGGTGATGGATGCGCAAATTCCGCAAACAGCAAAAGTAGACCGGAAAACAGCGACAACAGAAGTGAAGTATGATGGTGAACCGAAATTCGAAAAAATTGAAGGCACCGATATGGAAGTGGCCAAAAATACGAGCAGCACTGTTATTAAGGATAAGGATAAATACTATGCAGTGAAGGATGGAATCTGGTTTATGGCCACCGTTGCAACCGGTGGATTATGGGCCGTTGCCAATGAACGGCCAAGCGAAATGGATAAAGTGCCCCCAAGCAGCGAGGTCTATAATACCAAATATGTGGAGATCTATGAAAGCACACCTGAATATGTATATGTAGGATATACTCCCGGCTATATGGGTTGTTTTGTTTACGGTCCAACGGTTGTGTTTGGAACAGGCTTTTTATATCCGCCATTTTTCGGACCATTTTATTATCCACATCCCGTGACGTACGGATATGGCATGGCCTACAACCCGTATTTCGGTTTCAGCATGGGCGTGGCATTCAGCATGGGTTGCTTTGCTTTCCATGCAGCATATCATCCGCCTTATGGTTGCTGGGGCGCACATGGTTACCATCCGCCTTATGGCCATCATGGCGGCGGTTATTATGGCAACCGCGTTAACCATCACGGGAACACCAATATTAATATTGACCGCAGCAACAACATTTACAGGGGTAATAACGGAGTATCAACCCGCGATGTCAAGCGACCTTCACAACAACCTGGAGGTGGAAGGGGTGGTGACAGGCCGTCAGCAGGACAGCAACCAGCCGGAGGAAGGGGTGGCGACAGGCCGTCAGCAGGACAACAACCAGCAGGAGGCGACAGGGGCGGCGACAGGCCTTCAGCAGGACAGCAGCCAGCCGGAGGCGACAGGGGTGGTGACAGGCCTTCAACAGGACAGCAACCCGCCGGTGGTGACAGAGGCGGAGCAGGGGCTTCGCAACAACCCGCCGGAGGTGACAGAGGCGGAGCAGGAGCTTCGCAACAACCCGCAGGTGGTGACAGAGGCGGAGCAGGAGCTTCGCAACAACCTGCTGGTGGTGACAGAGGCGGAGCAGGAGCTTCGCAACAACCTGCAGGCGGTGCAGGCGGCGGCAGGGGCCAGGGTGCTTCGCAACAGCCTGCCGGCGGGAATAACAATATTAAGGCAGACCGTGACGGAAATGTATTCCGTCAAAACAGCGACGGCAGCGTACAGCAGCGCAACAACAACCAGTGGCAGAATTCAAATCGTTCCAATAACCAGGTAAACCAGCAATACCAGAACAGCAACCGCGGACAAACCCGCAACAACAACTTCAACAGCCAGGGCGGCGGATCACGTTATTCAGGCGGTGGCGGCGGCGCTTCCAGAGGTGGTGGCGGCGGTTCCAGAGGCGGCGGCGGACGCGGCGGCGGCGGAAGAAGGTGATCAATATCGAAATTACATACAAGGCAGGTTTCAACCTGCCTTTTTTATTTCCAGCTCCATTCAGACTGCATTTATGCCATCATGATTTCCCTCTTTGATGCTGAATAAATTAATGCAACTGCTGGTATGCTTATTTATATAACATGCGGGGTTTTATAACCCCAACAGCATGCCCGTTGTTTTAATGATGTTTCCTTCACCATCATCCAGCGCATATGAAAGGTAAAAAAACGGTTCCTTCAACCACCATTGACCCCAGAGAATACAGGGATTGCATCAAATACATCGAGAAATACTGGAAGGAGATCACCTGCCATTATCCCAAAGACCGCTTTACCCATCTCGGGTTACCTAATAAATTCATTTCTCCCAATCATAAAATATACAAGAACGACCAGTTTTACTGGGACAGCTACTTCATCATCCTGGGCCTGGTGAAATGCAACCGTACGGAAATTGCCAAGGGCATGATCAATAATTTCCTGTACATGCAAAAGCGATTCAATATCATTCCCATGAGGAACAGGTTCTACAACATTGGATGCTCACAGGCCCCCTTCCTTACTTCCATGGCCAGGGAAGTGTTTAATGAAACAGGTGAAAAAGCCTGGTTCAGGACCGTGATGAAAGCTGCTGAAAAAGAGCTTACCTCCTACTGGATGAACAAGTCGCTCACGGAGATTCACATCGTATACGAGGGACTGTCACGTTACTGCGATCATTACATCACCCACCTGGCTGCAGAGCATGAATCGGGATGGGACATGACGTCGCGGTTCAACAACCATTGTCTCGATTACCTTCCCATTGATCTCAACTCCACGCTCTACAAATATGAAACGGACCTGGCGGAATTTTACAGGCTCACCAAGAACAGGAAAAAAGAAAATCAATACATCCTGCAATCTGAAAAACGAAGGAAGAAAATCAATGATCTGATGTGGAATTTCAAAAAAGGATTTTATTTCGACTACAACTATAAAAACAAAAAGCAAAGCGCCTTTTACAGCATAGCAGGTTTTTATCCCTTGTGGGCCCGCATGGCCACGCACACCCAGGCCAGGAAGGTAGTGGAGAACCTGAAACATTTTGAATATGACGGCGGACTTGCCAATACACAGCATGCAGGCCTTTCGGAAGAGTACAGGCAGCATGATTTTCCGAACGGCTGGCCGCACCAGCAATGGATCGTCATTAAAGGACTGATGAACTATGGCTTTAAAAATGAGGCATTCAGGCTCACCAAAAAATTCCTGGACATCAATAAAAAAATGCTTGCAAAAACAGGCTGCCTGTGGGAAAAATATGATGTGGTCCGCAACGATGTGGGAAAATCAGAGCGGTATCCAACGCAGGCTGGCTTTGCCTGGACGAATGCCATCTTTATGCGCCTGCTCATGAAATTCACTTCCAACCAACCATAAAGCAAACCATGCGCCTGATCATTGTTTCAAACCGGTTGCCTGTCAACATTGTCAAAACTGCCGAGGGTTATTCCTACCACGAAAGCTCCGGCGGGCTTGCATCAGGCATGCGCGCTTATGTGGAAAGGATCAAAAAGGACAAGCGTGCAGACCTGGAGATCAGCTGGCTGGGATGGCCCGGGACAACGGTGGATGATGAAGCAAAAGTGCGGAAAGATATCTTAAAGAAATACGACGCCCACTGTGTTTTCCTTTCTGAAAAAGCCATGGAACAATTTTATGAAGGCTTTTGCAATAAAACCATCTGGCCCTTATTCCATTATTTTCCGCTGTATGCATCCTATGAAAAAGAAAACTGGAAACAATACATCACCGTAAACGAAATTTTCTGTAATGCACTTTTAAACGTGATAAAACCCGGTGATGTGATCTGGGTTCACGACTATCACCTGATGCTGCTGCCGGGCATGATCAGAAAAAAAATTCCTGATGCCACCATCGGCTTCTTCCTGCATATACCCTTTCCGTCGTACGAAGTGTTCAGACTGTTTCCGAGCAGCTGGCGCAAAGACATTCTCGACGGCCTCTACGGCGCCGATCTTATTGGTTTCCATACACACGACTACCGCACCTATTTTTTACGCAGCACCCTGCGCATACTCGGCAACAACAACCACATGGGCGATGTGTTCCTGCACAAGCACCTCACCCGCGTTGACAATTTCCCAATGGGCATTGACTACCATAAATACCATGATGCAGCCAGAAGCAAAGAGACAGTTAAAGAGATCAAAAAGCTTAAAAAGAATTTCTCCGGCGTCAGGCTCATCATTTCCATCGACAGGCAGGACTATTCCAAAGGGATCCTGAACCGGCTGAACGGTTATTCACTTTTTTTAAGCCAGCATCCCGAATGGAAAGAAAAAGTGACCCTGGTGATGATCATTGTTCCCAGCCGCATCGGTGTTGAAAACTACATTACCATCAAGAGCCAGATTGATGAGCTGGTAGGCAAGATCAACGGAACCTATGGCTCCCTCAAATGGGTGCCCGTCGTTTACCAGTACCGTTCCATCACCTTCCATGAGCTTATTGCCCTCTATAACAAGAGCGACATTGCCCTGGTAACTCCGTTGCGCGATGGCATGAACCTGGTTGCAAAAGAGTTCATTGCTGCAAGGACAGACAAAACCGGTGTGCTCATCCTGAGCGAAATGGCCGGTGCTGCCGATGAGCTTGCCGAGAGCATCATCGTCAATCCCAACAACATGGAAGAAATTGCCGAGGCGCTGAATGATGCCCTGCACATGCCGGTGCAGGAACAGTCGCGGCGCCTCGACATCATGCAGAAAAGGATAAGCAGGTATGACGTTTTCAAATGGGCCGATGACTTTCTTTTATCCCTGAAATCCATCAAAGAGAAGCAGAAACGTTTAAGTGCACATACGTTAAGCGTTACTGACCGGAAAAAAATGATGTCTCAGTTTGCACGCGCCGGCAGGCGTATCCTTTTCCTCGACTATGACGGAACCCTTACACCCTTTGCCGATCACTACAAGAATGCGCTTCCCGGAAAAGAGCTGATCAAAACGCTCGAGCAGCTTTCCATGATTCAGGGTGTGGAGATCATCATCATCAGCGGCCGCGACAGGCATACGCTGGAAGAATGGTTCGGCAACCTTCCCGTGCACCTGGTTGCAGAGCATGGATTGTTTATCCGTAAGCTTTATTCCGACTGGCGCCTCCTGAAACCAATCCGGGGCACGTGGAAGAAAAAGATCCTTCCCATCCTCAGACTTTATGCCGACAAGCTTCCCGGAGCGCTCATTGAAGAAAAAGAATACTCGCTGGTTTTTCACTACCGCAGATCGGAGCCTGCATTTGCGTCTATCAGGTTAAAGGAGCTGACGGAATACCTTGTCAACTATACTTCCAACATGGACATCCAGATCATGAACGGCAACAAGGTGCTGGAAGTGAGGAATGCAGGCATTGACAAAGGCGTGGCCGCCATGTTCTGGCTTCCTGAACGCAGGAAGGCTACTGACTTTATCCTGGCCATCGGCGACGACCGCACCGATGAGGATGTTTTTCGTGTAATGCCTAAAGAGGCGTATACGATCAAAGTCGGGATCAAGCCTTCTTATGCAAAATACAACCTGTACAGCTCTGACGAAGTGATCAGGCTCCTGAATGATTTTTGCCAGGCCAAAGCGCCGGCTTCTAAAAAAGTTCGCGATGCCGTTATGCATTTCTGAATTTTCTGCATCCAAGCTTGTGGAAATTTCAAAGTTCATTCCGAACCATCACCATGAACCTGATCGACCTGATCAACTTCCTGTTTTTTTTATTCCTCCTTATTTCAGCCTGGAAATTAGCCGGAATAAAATCCAGGATCAGGAAATAACAAGTAGTGAAGCACTTAGCATCATGCAGTGCATTTCCGTCAGAAATTGTTGAAAACAATTTGGGCTGTTCCCTTTGATTTGTGCAAACTTTTTCTATTTTTGTTAAAACAACACCCCAGCGCTGAAACGCCTTATCCCGATATTGACCAGATGCCTGCAGGTTGCAGCTGTTTTGCTGCTGATTTATTCCTGCAACTCATCCTCCATTAAAGAAAAGATCAACAAGGCCGGCGACATTGCAGGTCAGGCCACAGGCGAATTTGCAGAGGGTGTGGCCAAAGGCGTAAATAAAGCTTTTGATGTGCAGATTGATCTTCCGCAAAGCCTGAAAGACAAAGGCATTTCATTTGGCAAAATATCCGTAACGAGCGACAGCGCAGGCACCGATAACCTGCTGAGCGTTTATGTCATCTTCAACAACGACTTCAACGGAACGCTTACCGCAAAGGCTTTCGACGACAAGGGCCTGGAGATGGGCCGCGTTGCCGTACCGGTTGAAGGCAAAGCCAGTGAAGCAAAATTCATTGATTTTCATTTTGACAAACGCACCAACATCGACAGTAAAAACAGGCTAACCATTGAATAATATAACCAATCATACCCTTTTTGATATGAAATTCCTAAACCCCAACCCCTATGAAAAATGTTTTACTTACCATTTTATCTGCCTTGCTGGCAGGTACGCTTTCTGGTCAGGAGAGCGACAGTGCATGGAGCATTGAAGATCCGGACCAATTACTGAAGTATGAAACCGGTGTCATTACACTGGAAAAAGGAAACGGCAAGCTTACCGTTCCCGATGGCTTCCGGTATCTCGACAAAACCCAGAGCATTTATGTTTTAACCGAACTGTGGGGAAACCCTGTCGACAGTGAAGTTCTGGGAATGCTCGTGCCGGCAAACCGCGGACTGCTTGAACAAACGAGTTGGGCTTTTAAAATCAGCTACGATGAGCTGGGTTATATTAAGGATGATGATGCAGATGATATTGACTATGATGACCTGCTCAAAGAACAGCAGAAAGAAGTGGAAGCTGAAAATCCCGAACGCATAAAGCTCGGATATCAGCCCATACAACTCATCGGCTGGGCCTCGGATCCATATTACGACAAGGAAAAAAAAGTGCTGCACTGGGCCAGGGAGCTTAAGTTTGGAAATGATAGCATCAATACACTTAACTACAACCTGCGTATACTGGGTCGCAAAGGCATTTTTTTACTCAATGCCATTGCATCCGTCCATGAATTGCCGGAAGTAAAGCAGCAGATCAATAACGTGATTGGCAGCATTGAATTTGACAAGGGAAGCACCTATGCTGATTTTAACCCCGATGTAGACGAAGTTGCGGCCTGGACCATCGGCGGACTGGTTGCCGGAAAGGTGCTGGCCAAGGTTGGATTTTTTGCGCTGATTGTTAAATTCTGGAAAGTCATCGCTTTGGCTGCTGCAGGAGCCGGCGCTTACCTGTGGAAAATGATCAAAGGCAGGAATGCCGCCTGATCGTTTCTGAAAACTGTATTTAATTTGCCAGCCGCTTTGTATATTTATGCGGCCCGTGTTTTATGTATCTTTTAAAACTAAACCATGTCACAGCAAATTGATCTCGATTTTTTTATTCGCAGCTTCAGCGCAAACAGTACAACTTTTGAAACGCTGTTTGCAGGTATGGACAACCCCCAAATCCGCTGGAAGCCATCGGCTGACAAATGGAATCTGCTTGAAGTACTTTGTCATTTGTACGATGAAGAACGCGAAGACTTCCGTTACCGTCTGAAGCATGTGCTTGAAACACCCGAAAAGCCCCTCCCTCCTATTGATCCGCAGGGATGGGTTAAGGAAAGGAATTATGCAGTCCGGGAATTTAATGAAATGCTGAAGCTGTATAAGGACGAAAGAAAGCAATCCATCTCCTGGCTGCAGACACTCCATGCAGCAGACTGGAATAAAACGCATATCCATCCCAAACTCGGTCCCATGCCGGCCGGATTTATTTTAGCCAACTGGCTGGCGCACGACTACCTGCATTTCAGACAGGTGACCCGGTTGAAATATGAGTATCTCAAACACAAGGGTCATGACGACCTTTCGTATGCAGGTAACTGGTAGTATGATTATTTGAAAACAGGCTGCATCGCCTTCTTTTTAGTCCTGTCCTGCTTTTTAATCAGGTTTAGCTTATTTACTGCAGTGTTTCATCGCAACAATTGTCTGAATTACGGATTATTCGCATTAATGGATTTCACGGATTTTCTGCGTTGAATTCTGCTTGTGGTTGGTGTTTTTCACAAACCACCGGAAACGAAATCAACTGCTGCTTTCGTAACCCAAACATGCGACCCCCTCAGGGTCGTGAGCAGTTGCCAGGTGAACGAGCTATAAACATGTGCCCCCTCTTCTGCGTGTGGTTGGTGTTTTTCACCAACCACCCGAAACGGAATCATTCATTCGTCAGTCAAACAGGCCGTTCATCCTTTCCATCCTGCCGTTTATCTGTTTTTACAAATCAAACCTCACTAAATATTATAAATTTGCCGTAACAGAAACTGCAAATGATCTTAGAACAATACCTGCATAAAAAATTCCAGAATTCCTGGATACGCTACAATATCCAGTATATTATTTTTGGAATCATCATAGGCACGTTTCTGAACATTCTTTTCCAGTTGGTGGCCAACAACAGCTTCCGCAGCTGGAAAAATGTCCTGATGACCTATGTCATCAGCATTTTCATTTGTGTAGCCATCACCAATGTATCCATCCTTTGTGCGCACATCACCAAAAAGAAATTCAAGTCGCCATTTTTTAACATTGCATTGGCCTATCTGCTTATCGTTATCGGAATCCTTATCGGCTCTGAAGCCAGCTTCCTTATCGCCACCTGGATTTTCGATGCCCCGTTTTCCGAATTCAACAACTGGAAAAACATCAGGCTCAACATGGGGCTCGGTTTTCTTGCCGGTACCATCATCTACATGTACCAGCTGCAGCGGGATAATTATGATCTGAAAATAAAAGACCAGGAAGTGATGCTGCTCAGGCTGAACGAGCAAAAAACACAGGCCGATTTAAAAACACTGCAGGCACGCATCAATCCTCACTTCCTGTACAATGCGCTCAACTCCATCACGTCACTCATACACGAAGAACCCGCCAAGGCCGAAGAGATGACCGTCAACCTCTCCCGGCTGTTCCGGTACAGCCTCAACACCCAGGAAGCCAACTGGGCCACCGTGAAGGAGGAGCTTGAAATTGTAAGCACCTACCTGGATATTGAACGGGTTCGTTTCGGCAAAAGGATACGTTTTGATGTGGATGCCGATGAAAGCATCAAAAACGTTTTCATTCCACGCTTCCTGCTGCAGCCACTGGTTGAAAATGCATTGAAACACGGGCTGAAAGACAAGACCTCTGGCGGTTTGCTCCGCGTAACTGTTTCAGATAAAAATGATTCGGTTGAAATTACGGTCCATGATAACGGCGCCCCCTTCCCTGCCGAAATGCTTGCCAGCTATGGCCTGCACAGCACCAACGACAAACTTCAACTGCTCTACGGTTCAGCATGGAAATTGAATTTTATCAACCGTGATGAGAAGTGTGTCAAACTGATTCTTCCCAAAAAGCTTGAAATATGAGCACCCGCATTATCCTGATCGACGACGAGCCACTGGCATTAAAACGTTTACACCGTTTACTGGAAAAGCACAGCCGGTTTGAGATCGTTGCAGAAGCTACTGACGGCGCCTCAGGCCTTAAAGCCGTGGAAGAACACCAGCCCGACCTGATCTTCCTCGATGTGGAAATGCCGGTGATGAACGGATTTGAAATGCTGAGCCAGCTGAAGCATATTCCAAAAATTATTTTCACCACGGCATTTGAAGAATATGCCATCAAAGCTTTTGAAGAAAACTCCATCGACTACCTGCTCAAACCCATCGATGCAGAACGGCTCGACAAAGCCATTGAAAAATTCAACCGCTTCTCCAAACCCGATCAGCGTATGCAGCCAGGCCAGATCAGCAGCCTGATTGCCTCCATGCAGGTAAAAAAGGAAATCAAATCCATCCCGGTTAAAATAGGCGACCGTTTCCTGCTCATCAACACCACCCAGATCGTTTTCATCGAAGCCAAAGACAAATACGTTTACCTGGTCACGGACGACAACAACGAATACCTCACCGATTTTACACTCGCTGCACTGGAAGAAAAACTCAGTTCGCCTTTTTTACGGATCCACCGTGCGTATATGATTAACAGCGACAAGATCAGGGAAGTTCATAAGGGCTTCAACGGCTCCTTTATTTTTACCATGAAAGACCAGAAAAATACCAAAATCCACTCAGGCCGGTCATATGGTGAAGACGTAAAGAAAATTTTCGAACTGTAGCGCAAGCAGTTCCATACTGCGTGTGGTTGGTGTTTTTCACCAACCACCTGAACGTAAGCATTTCCGCTAAAACAAATTTTCATTCATCACTCCTCGTTCATCATTCATCATTCATCATTCATCATTCCCGCGCGCACCCCTAAATCCCCTGAAGGGGAACACGCTCATTTCATTTATTATTCTGCGTGTTGCTGGTGTTTTCCACCAACCACCTGAACGTAAGCAGTTCCACTAAAACAAATTTTCATTCATCACTCATCATTCATCGTTCATTATTCCTGCGCACACCCCTAAATCCCCTAAAGGGGACCACGCTCATTTCATTTATTATTCTGCATGTGGTTGGTGTTTTTCACCAACCACCTGAACGAAAGCAGTTCCACTAAAACAAATTTTCATTCATCACTCCTCGTTCATCATTCATCATTCTCATCATGCCGTTCGTCGGAATTCAATTTCAATCCGCTTTAGCCTGCTGCATCTTTACAAAAAATATTAATCGTGAAAAAACTGTTACCCTATATGTTATTTCTGCTTTCAACGCAGGTGCTCCATGCGCAGACCGTTATATCCGGCTATGTATTATCCGACCAGGGCGACACCCTGCCCGGCGCCAATGTATATATTAAAGATGCCTTTGACGGTTGCAGCTCAGGTGTTTCGGGGAATTTCAAATTTTCAACTTCACAAACAGGCAACGCCATCCTGATTGCCAGCATGGTTGGATATGACAATTATGAGAAAGCCATTACCCTGGATGGCAATCCGAAAAATATCAGCATCAGGCTTGCTGCCAAAGCAAATGAACTAAACACCGTAGTGATCACAGCCGGTAATTTTGAAACCGGGGACGTAAAGAAAACTGCTGTCCTCAACTCCATTGACATAGCAACTACGGCAGGAGCCACAGCCGATATTTACGGAGCCCTGAAAACACTTCCCGGAACCATGCCTGCAGCGGAAGAAAACGGATTGTTTGTCCGTGGTGGTGATGCAGCAGAAACCAAAACATTTTTTGATGGCATCTTAATCAGCAATCCCTTTACCGCTGAATTACCGGACGTAGCCAGGCGCGGAAGGTTTTCACCATTTATGTTCAAGGGAACGTCGTTCAGCTCCGGAGCTTATTCAGCACAATACGGACAGGCACTATCCTCCACCATGCAGCTTGACAGCAAGGACATTCCCGGAAAAACCAAATCCGACATCGGCATCATGACAGCGGGACTGGATGCCACGCATACGCGGCGATTTAAAAACAGCTCCCTGGAAGCGCAGGGATCATATTACAACCTCAAACCCATTTTTTCCATTGTTGAACAAAACACCGAATGGACCAAAGAGCCGGAGTCAGTTCATGGAAGTGCTTTCTATAAATTAAAAACCGGAACAGGACTGTTTAAAATCTATGGCAGCATGGAAACCGGTGTGATCGGGTTAAAAATGGATAACCTGAATGACATTACAAAAGAATCAATATATAAGATAAAAAATTACAACGGCCTGATCAATGCAACCTGGCAACAGCCTTTGGGTGAAAAGTGGAAACTGCAGACCGGGATCGGGTACCAGGACGACAACAGCAGGATCAACATCGATGGAGCCAACATCAGGCAGCATGAAAGTTCCATCCATGCAAAGGCAACCGTTACCCGTTACCTTGGAAAACTTTCGGATGTGAAAGCAGGCGTCGAATATTTTGGCTTATCGGGCCTGGAATCATATGATGAAAAAAGTCATTCCTTCTACAATCCGGTCATTGCAGGCTTTGCCGAATCCAATATCTATTTTACAAAAAGCCTTATGCTCCGCCTGGGAGCCAGGTATGAGCATGACAACCTGCTGGAACAGTCGAGCCTCGCGCCACGGGCATCTGTTGCGTATAAGGTTACTGATGCATCGCAATGGTCGGCCGGGTATGGCAGGTTTTATCAGACTCCTGCGAATGATTTTCTTTTTGAACCCGGGAACCTTGGTTTTGAAAATGCAGATCACTACGTTTTAAGCTATCAATACCAGGTTGAAAAAAGGACATGCCGTGTTGAAGCCTATTATAAAAAATACGACAACCAGGTTAAAACCGGTTCCAATAAGACCGACAACTCGGGTTATGGCTATGCTGCGGGAATTGACTTCTTCTGGCGCGACACCAAAACATTCCGTTATGGTGATTACTGGGTTACCTATTCATTCCTTGATACAAAAAGACTTTACAGGGATTTTCCTGTTGAGGCAACACCGGAATTCGCAGCAAAGCATGTTGCAAACGCAGTTTACAAATACTTTTTTGCAAAACTCAACTGCAGCATCGGGGCCACTTACACATATGCCTCGGGCCGGCCGTACTTCAATCCGAACAGCAGCGGTTTCCTGACAGATAAAACAAAAGACTACCACAACTTCAGCATGAATGTGGCCAGACTCACTTCCATTGCCAAAAAGTTTACCGTTATATACGTTTCCGTTGAAAATATTTTCGGAATAAATAATGTTTTCGGCTATCACTATTCTCCTGACGGGTCTGTTCGCAAGCCCATCGTACCATCAGCGCCCAGGACCATTTTCGCAGGTGTGTTTATCACTTTCGGCGACGACCAGTTTAAATATTGAACCAATAAATACTCATCACAATTAAAATAATTTAAATCCTAAAAAAAATGAAAAAGAACATGCAAATTTTAAAATCCATGCTGCTCATGCTATTGTTGTCAGCAACTGCCTGCACTTATGCTTCCGGCGGATACGAAGAAGGAATGAAAAAAGGAATTGACATGGTTGACAAGGCATCTGATCTGCAGTCGGCCATGGATGCGGCCAACTACTTTGAACGCATTACACAAACCAGCAAAGAATGGCTTCCGCTTTATTACGCAGCTTATGCCTCACTCAAAGCCGGCTTTTACGACAAAGAGCCAGCAAAAAAAGATGAATGGTATCAGAAAGGAATATCATTGATTGAAAATGCAAAAAAAATAAAAAGTCAGGACAGCGAGTTGCTGGCCATGGAAGGATATCTAAGGCTCATGTATATTTCCAATGATCCCATGAAACGTGCACAGGAACAGACTCCTGCTGCCATTGGATTACTGGAGCAGGCAAAAGCAATTGATCCATCCAACCCACGGCCCTGGTTTATACAGGGACAGAATACTTTATTCACACCTGATTTTTTCGGCGGTGGTGCAGCCAATGCAAAGCCCAAGCTGGAAAAAGCAAGTGAGCTCTTCAATACATTTCAGCCATCAGGCCCCCTCATGCCTGCGTGGGGAAAACCGCAGTGTGAAAGGTTGCTGGCGAAATGCAACGTTACTAAGAACTGAGTTGAAGAATTTAGAAAGTTATGAAAGTTATGAAGGTTAAGAAAGTTTCGGTGAAACGAATTTTGTGCGGCTGAGCCCTTCCGGGCTACGGGGCGAGGCAGGCTTGCAAGATGGGAGTTTTGAAGGAATTAGAAGGTAATTAATGTAACGAATGCGTTCAGTGGTTGGTAAAAAACACCAACCACACGCATTTTCATTGAAATCAAAAAAATCATATAATTCGCAGTTCAGACAAACAACCCGCCATGAAACACAGGCGTAACTAAACTAAACCCGGCAGCAGGGAGTGTGCCTGCCTGCGGCAGTCAGGCAGGCACTGCGACCGGATGACGGGACTGCAGCAAAAACAAAGCGATACAGGTTGTTTTCAAAAAAATATCAGAAGCAACCTGTCGTCAACACTCCCTGCACCCGCCCCTGAAGCGGGAATCCGACTTCAGACTCAAGAATATCAAAACTTTAAACTTTAAACCTCAAACTTTAAACTCCACCCTGTTCTCCTGACTGAACAAAAGCTCCTGGCGGGTTGTTACTTTGACATTATTCGTTAATTTTGCACCCTGAAAAAATCATCTCATCTTATGAAAGAAGTATATATCATGTCGGCCGTCCGTACCCCCATCGGGGCTTTTGGCGGGGCGCTGTCGGCCAAAACCGCCACCCAGCTTGGTGCAGATGCCATTAAGGCTGCCGTGGAAAAAGCCGGCATCAAACCTGATATGGTACAGGAAGTTTACATGGGCAATGTGCTGTCGGCCGGTGTGGGTCAGGCTCCCGTTACACAGGCCGTGATCTTTGCAGGGTTACCCAATACCGTTCCGGGTACAACGGTTAACAAGGTCTGTGCTTCGGGCATGAAAGCCATTATGCTTGGCGCGCAATCCATCATGCTCGGTGATAATGATGTAGTGGTAGCCGGCGGCATGGAAAGCATGAGCAACGTTCCCTACTACCTTGATAAAGCAAGGAACGGCTACAGGCTCGGTCACGGCCAGCTTACCGACGGTCTTGTGAAAGACGGATTGTGGGATGTGTACAACGACTACCACATGGGCAGCGCTGCTGAATTGTGCGCCACCGAATGCAACATCAGCCGCGAGGACCAGGACCAGTATGCCATTGAATCATACAAAAGATCACAAAACGCCTATGCCAAAGGGTTGTTTAAAGAAGAAATTATCCCGGTAAGCATTCCCGTGCGTGGAAAGGACCCCATGACGGTGACTGAAGATGAGGAATATAAAAAAGCTGATTTCAGCAAGATCCCCGGACTTAAACCCGCTTTTAAGAAAGACGGTACGGTAACCGCCGCCAATGCCAGCAAGCTGAACGACGGGGCAGCAGCGTTGGTTTTGATGAGCAAGGAAAAAGCAACGGAGCTTGGATTAAAGCCGCTGGCATCCATCATCGGATTTGCCGATGCACAGCAGGCTCCGGAATGGTTTACCACCGCACCTGCCAAAGCATTGCCCCGTGCAGTGAAAAAAGCCGGACTTAGCCTGAACGACATCGATTATTTTGAGATCAACGAAGCTTTCAGCGCTGTGGCCATTGCAAATAATAAGGAAATGAAGCTTGATCCCGCAAAAGTGAATGTGAACGGTGGTGCGGTTTCACTGGGTCATCCGCTGGGCGCTTCCGGAGCACGTATAGTCGTGACGTTACTCAACGTCCTCAAGCAGAACAAGGCAAAAACCGGCGCTGCTGGCATCTGCAATGGTGGTGGCGGAGCAAGCGCCATCGTGATCAGGAACCTGTAACCATCTATCCGACATTCATCCGGCCATGCAGCTGCTAAAAAAAAGATGGCTCAAAATTCTGCTGATCATCCTGGTTGTGATGATCACGGGATGGATCTGGTTTTATAACCGGGTTAACCTGGGTCCGCCCGAAATCAGTGACATGTCGGCACTGAAAAAGGAACGGATCACTGCCGGAAAAGATTTTTACAAGTCGGGCAACAGCTGGCTGAAGAAAAACAAATACGGGCTTTGGGAGATGTACGTGGAAGGCAAACCCTTCGAACGCGGTGTCACCATCGGAAAGCTATCTGAAGAGCTTATCCGCAAGCAGGAAGACGCTTTCGTGGAGCAGATCTTCAAAATCGTCCCGTCAGAAACATACCTCCGTTTTCTCCGGTATTTTATTGCCTGGTTCGATCGTAACCTCAACCAGTATGTGAAAGAAGAATTCCGGGAGGAGATCTACGGCGTTTCCTTTGCCTTTTCGGATGACTATAATTTTATCGGCACCAAATACCAGCGCATCCTCAACTACCATGCTGCCCACGACATCGGCCATGCTTTGCAGGACAAGCACCTGGTGGTAGGGTGCACTTCCTTTTCAGCCTGGGGACTGGAAACGGACGACCGTTCGCTGATCGTAGGAAGGAATTTTGATTTCTATGTAGGCGATAAGTTCGCCGAAGACAAAATTGTATGTTTTTATAATCCCGACAAGGGCAATAAATTCATGATGGTGACCTGGGGCGGTATGACCGGCGCAGTATCGGGCATGAATGAGAAAGGATTAACGGTTACACTAAACGCAGCCAAGTCGGTAATCCCTTCCAGCGCTGCCACACCCATTTCCCTCGTTGCACGTGAAGTGCTGCAGTATGCAGGCAATATTAAGGAAGCATATGAAATCATCAGCCACCGCAAAACCTTTGTTTCCGAATCGCTCATGATCGGATCGGCGGCGGACCACCAGTCGGTGCTTATTGAAAAAACGCCTGTGAGCACGCAAATCTACCGTCCTCAAAAACAATACCTCATCTGCTCCAACCATTTCCAGAGCGACACACTCAGGAACGATGAGCTCAACATAAAGAACAAAGCCAATTCCACTTCAGCATACCGTTATGAGCGCATGACGGAGCTGATCAACAACCACAACCCGATTACCGTTGCAGGCGCTGCCGATATCCTGAGAAACCAGAAAGGCGTGCATGACAGGGACCTTGGCATGGGAAATGAAAAAGCAATTAACCAGCTCATCGCTCACCATTCCGTTATTTTCAAGCCGGAACAGCTTAAGGTGTGGGTTTCATCCAGTCCATTCCAGCTCGGCGAATATGTCTGCTATGATCTCCGGTACATTTTCAATTCCACTCCGGGGCTGAAGTCAAACCAGGCCATAAACGTTGCCGGTGAAGATATTCCCGTGGACCGTTTCCTCACTTCAGATGATTACCAGTCGTTCCTGAGGTTCAGAGAACTAAAAATAATCTTGTTGAAGGCCATTAAGGAACCGGAAAAAAAGCAGGTGACTGCTAATTTTATTTCTGAATTTATCCGTTCCAATCCTGCATATTATGATACTTACAGGATGGTTGGCGATTATTACCGGGTTCACGATGACAAAAAGAAGGCTGCGGAAAATTACAAGCTGGCACTGGCAAAAGAAGTGGCAACGCTCACTGAAAAGGAAGAAATAAGCAGGCAGCTGACTGAAGTTTCAGAAAAAAAATAACAACGGGCATCCGTTTAATCGCGCTCTTCCATAGCCAGGTTACCGGCAGTAACTTTAAACGGGTCGCGCACCACAAAATCATCTTCCTTTTTCGATAAGTCAATAAAAGGTGTGACCAGCTTCATGGATAACGGTCCCTGCAGCCCGATATAACAAAACATGGGATACGCCCTGGCTCCAACCGTACTCTTTATTTCAGATGCAGTCCTGCCGAAACAAATGGTTTTGATCCGCCTGCTGATAGCTTCTTCAATGTAGTCATACAGCAGGAAGGGATACAATGCATGGCTTTTGTTAAAGTCATAATCCAGCCCGATCAGATGTGCTTCCATCCAGTCATTTTCATAAATGGCACTGGAAAAAGCAACAAGATTTCCATCGAGGTAAAACCCCTTAAACAAAAAATTATTTTTTAATTTATTCTTCAGTCCTGCAAAATACGCAATGCCTGTTTCGGAAAAATGCACAGCCGATTTCTGATGTACGTTCCGGTGCAGCGCCACCAGCACATCTGCATTTGCTTTAATATCCTTCTCTGAAAATTCTTTAACAACCACCGCTCCTGCTTTCTTCAGGACGTTTTTGGCCCTTACCCTGTATTTGGATGACAGGTCCTGGATATAATCATCAAATGAATTCCATTCCTGCCTCACATCCATGATCATGTTTGGCTCGAAATAAAATTTCATATAGCCTTCCTTTTCAAGCACGGGTATGGTGCCGGTTTTCTCATCATAAAAATCTTTCACCACCACCCCGGCGATCTTCACCTGCTCCTTTGCCTGGTCAATAACTTCATCCATCAGCACGGGCAGGGCATCGGCTAGGTCCGCATAGTTCACCGACGGATGAATATAAATACCATGTTCACCGCTCAGAAAAACATTACCGCAAAACATGATGTGCATGGGTTTGGAGAAAAAACTCCTGAAGAGCCTGTTCCTGCTGGCTTTATTCAGATCAGCAAGCGCCTTTCCATAACAGTCGGGATTCAAAAAACGATCGGCCTGGTCGAGCCTGAATCGATGAAGCTGAAAATAAAAAAATGCGCATGGCCTGGATTTTTTTTCCACACAGGCATAGGCAAACCGCATATCAACAGGCTTGCTGTCTTCAACCACTTTCAGGTAAGCCGGTCTGATAAACAAATTGTTTTGCGCATCAAGCATGTCCTGGAAGGAAGCCGGCACCTCATTCATCGTCTCAAAAAAACGAACACGGAATGACTCTTCCTTCCCCAACGGACAAAAATCAAAGGCGCGATGCAGCTTTTTAAAGATCCGGGAGAAAGTCATAAAGAAGTTTAGTCAAATATACGATAAAATTTTTCAAACGGTTTTGGATACATAACAAGTCATCCTTCATGTTGTTTTCGTATGCTGAAAGAAACAATATGCCTACCGTAGCAGCGTTAAAAAATGTACCCTGAAAAACAATATCATGAAAACACTAAATTCTTTAGTCCTCCTTCTCCTGCTTTCATCATCCGTTTTCTCCAAAGATTTTCCGATAGCCGGATATGATAATTATACGATGAATACCAACATGCAGCAGATCACTTCAAATATGAATGTACCCGCAAATATCGGAGACTCGGTAAAATTAACCGCTTATTTTGTGATGTCTGCCGTACCGGAATATGGTACCTGGTACTTTAACGGGAGCCCACTCTCCTATACGGGGGTTGGCAGCATTACTGTTGATATTTCAGCTTACGGTATATATACGGTTCCTCTTACGCTCGGTACCATTACATTGACAATAGTACCAGCTAATGCAACCGGCATTGAAACGACCGGACCAATTTCTTCTTTTAATATTTATCCTGCTGTCGTATCGTCTGCAATTCACATAGAAATGACATTGGCCGGCAGCGAACTGGTAGTAATAAAAATTTATACAGCGACCGGAAAGTGCGTAAAAGAATTATGGTCCGGTAAAATTACCGGTGAATTGAAGCTGGAAGAAAATATGGAGATGATGACAGCCGGAATTTATTTTGTTTCCGTAAGTTCAGGAAACAGTCTCCTTTCAAGAAAAATTATCAAAATTTGATTTTCAGACGGACCGGTTCCTGAGGTTTGTCTGCCATTTTTAAAATCCTGGTAACACCTTTTCAGGAAATGAAATTTTCATTCGTAACATTTTCTTAATCCAGTCGTCGTTCGGGACCTTCAAAAATGAAGTTAAAATGATCAATAAACTTTTTCTTCCCGATGTATGTTATAACTCTTACTTTTGAAAATTGTTTTTAACGGATGCTTTGATATGAGATTATCCCGGCCCCTGGTCTATGTGTTATTGGTAGTTTTGGCGTTGGTGCTGATTAAAGTATTTTTTTTGAAAAAGCAGAGTCCGGCAGGTGGCCAGGGTTCACCGTCTAAAACCCAGAAGTCTGCAGTTTCTGTAACCATTTTAAAGCCTGTTGTACTCGACAACAAAATGTTTGCAACAGGGAGCCTGTTCAGCAATGAGGAGGTGGTGCTCATGCCAGAGGTTTCTGGCAGGATCGACAGGATTTATTTTAAAGAAGGCAGCCGTGTTAACAAAGGTGATTTGCTTGTAAAAATTGATGATGCCGACCTGCAGGCTCAGTTGAAAAAGCTGACTTTGCAACTGCAGCTTGCCGTTGAAAGCGAGGAGCGGCAGAAAAAGCTGCTTGCAGTGAATGGCATCAGCCAGGAAGCCTATGATATAGCCCTGAACCAGGCCAACACCATTAAAACGGATATTGAGCTGAACGCTGCACAGCTTGCCAAAACCTCGATCCGTGCGCCATTTACGGGTGTAATCGGACTTAAGAACATCAGCGAAGGGAGCACAATTACTCCGTCGGTCCGGATCGCCACCCTCCAGCAAACCGACCCCATGAAAATTGATTTTTCGATTCCTGAAAAGTACGCCTATATCGTCCATACCGGTGATCTGATCAATTTTACCGTACCAGGAAATGACAGTATTTTCAAAGGAACCATTTATGCCATTGAACCACGTATTGATCCCGTCACCAGGACCCTGCAGCTCCGCGCTTTATGCAACAACAGGCAGGGCAGGCTGTTCCCTGGTTCTTTTGTACGCATTGAGCTGGTGATGGATCAGATCAAAAATGCACTGATGATACCCACCCAGGCCCTCATTCCCGAACTGAAAGGCCAAAAAGTTTTTATTGTTAAAGACGGAAAAGCTTCGCCTGTGAAAGTTCAGACCGGTATACGCACCGATACCGATATTGAGATCACGGACGGATTAGCTGCCGGTGACAGCCTGATCATTTCAGGCATTATGCAGGTGAAGCCAGGGAATGAGTTGAACATTAAAATGGAAGAGCAATAAGGACGATCGGTCCTTTTTTATTCGCAGCATGAATATTTCGAACGTAAGCATTAACCGTCCGGTACTGGCCATTGTAATGTCGCTGGTCATTATGCTTTTTGGCGGAATCGGCTTTACGTATCTGGGTGTGAGAGAATATCCGTCCATTGATCCGCCGGTGATTACCGTACGAACTTCTTATGCCGGCGCCAATGCAGAAGTGATCGAATCACAGATCACCGAACCGCTTGAAAAGGCCATTAATGGTATCGCCGATATACGTTCCATTTCATCTTCAAGTAATTTAGGGACCAGCCAGATCACGGTTGAGTTCAACCTGGAGTCGGACCTTGAAGCTGCTGCCAATGATGTGAGGGATAAGGTTTCGCAAACCATCCGTACCCTGCCCCAGGATATTGACGGAATGCCAACAGTGACCAAGTCGGATGCAAATTCAGATGCCATTCTTTCCCTGACGCTTCAAAGCAATACCAAGAACCAGCTGCAGGTGAGCGATTATGCTGAAAACGTGATTGCTGAAAGGCTGCAGACCATACCCGGGGTAAGCACTGTGCAGATATGGGGACAGAAGAAATATGCCATGCGCATCTGGATGGACCCGTCGAAGCTGGCAGCGTACCGGTTAACACCCCTTGATGTAAAGAATGCGCTGGATAAAGAAAATGTGGAACTGCCTTCGGGAAAAATCGCCGGAAACAATACAGAGCTCATTGTGCGTACGGTCGGGCGATTCAGTGATGAAGAAGATTTCAATAACCTTATTATCAAAGATGATGGAAATGCAACGGTCCGCTTAAAAGATATCGGCTATGCCATATTGGGACCTGAAAATGAGGAAACCATTTTAAAGCAAACCGGCGTGCCCATGATCGGCATAGGGCTGGTGCCTCAGCCGGGAGCCAACTACATTGACATTGCCAATGAATTTTATAAGCGTGTTGAGCAGTTGAAAAAAGATGTACCGAAGGACTATACGATGCAGGTGGTGCTCGACAACACCCGTTTTATCCGGAAATCGATTACTGAAGTGGGTGAAACCCTGCTGATAGCCATTATACTTGTTATCATTATCATCTACCTGTTTTTCAGGGACTGGGTAATTGCTTTCAGGCCGCTGATTGATATTCCGGTTTCACTGATCGGCGCCTTTTTCATTATGTACATCATGGGGTTCTCCATCAATGTGCTTACGCTGCTGGCCATCGTGCTGGCTACCGGGCTTGTTGTGGATGATGGGATTGTGGTCACTGAAAATATTTATAAAAAAGTGGAAGCCGGCATGCATCCCATTGAGGCGGCAAGGAAAGGTTCAACGGAAATTACCTTTGCGGTGATCTCCACTTCCATTACCCTTGCAGCTGTTTTCATGCCGGTTATTTTCATGCAGGGCTTCGTGGGCAGGCTGTTCAGGGAATTCGGAGTGGTAGTTGCAGGGGCCGTGCTGATCTCCGCATTCGTATCACTAACGCTCACCCCTATGTTAAATGCAAGGCTCCTGCGTACAAATCAGAAGCACAGCAACTTTTACATCAGGACAGAGCCATTCTTCCAGCGCATGGTAAGCGGTTATCACGAATCACTGCAGGGATTTATGAAAAGAAGGTGGCTGGCCTGGCTGATCCTGCCTTCATGCATTGTACTGATGGTCGTATTCTGGATTTTCCTTCCATCTGAACTGGCTCCTTTGGATGACAGGAGCTGGTTCCGTATTACGGCCAGTGCACCTGAAGGATCTTCGTTCGAATACATGGATCGTTATATGGACAGGCTTGACAAGCTCGTGTATGATTCAGTACCTGAAAAAAAAGCAACTATAACAGTTACTGCTCCGGGGTTTAGCGGTTCAGGAGCAACAAACTCGGGAATGATGCGCGTTGTGCTGCAGGATCCATCAGACAGGAATAGAACGCAGGCCCAGATTACCGACATGCTGACGAAAAACGTCAGGCAATTTTCGGAAGGACGGGCCTTCGTGGTCCAGGAGCAAACCATTTCAGCGGGAGGCGGCCCACGCGGAGCTTTACCCGTACAGTTTGTTTTGCAGGCGCCTGATTTTGAAAAGCTAAAAACTTATCTGCCCAAATTTCTTGATGAAGCCAATAAAAATCCGGTCTTCCAGGGCGTGGATGTAAACCTGAAGTTCAACAAGCCCGAGCTGAATGTTTCCATCGACAGGGACAAAGCCAAAAACCTGGGTGTTTCAGTGATGGATATCGGGCAGACCCTGCAGCTAGCGTATAGCGGTGGCCGTTTTTCCTATTTCACCATGAACGGCAAACAGTACCAGGTAATAGGCCAGTTTGACCGCGCCAACCGCGATGCACCGAATGATTTGAGCAACATCTATGTGAGAAACACCAACGGCGACCTGATTCAGCTTGATAATGTCATTAAGGTGGATGAGGAAAGCACGCCCCCCCAGCTCTATCACTATAACCGGTATATGTCGGCAACCGTATCCGCCGGACTTGCACCGGGAAAAACGATTGCAGACGGAATCAATGCAATGGAAGAAATTGCATCACGCGTACTGGATGATTCATTCGCAACGGCATTGACAGGTTCTTCACGGGATTATGCAGAGAGCTCTTCGAATATCCTGTTTGCTCTGCTGCTTGCACTGGTGCTGATCTACCTGGTGCTTGCAGCTCAATTTGAGAGCTTTGTGGATCCTTTTATCATCATGCTTACTGTTCCGCTGGCACTGGCAGGCGCCATGCTTTCATTGTGGTATTTTAACCAGTCGCTGAATATTTTCAGTGAGATCGGCATGATCATGCTCATCGGACTGGTGACTAAAAACGGAATCCTGATCGTGGAATTCGCCAATCAACTCCGCGAAAAAGGAATGAGCAAGGCAGAATCCATTGTGAATGCTGCATCAGCCCGGTTCCGTCCCATCCTGATGACCAGCCTGGCAACCGCGCTTGGCGCACTGCCGATTGCCATGTCGCTCGGTGCAAGCTCCAAAAGCCGCATGTCGATGGGTATTGTGGTTATTGGCGGACTGATGTTTTCGCTCATCCTTACCCTGTATGTGATCCCTGCCATGTATTCTTATCTTGCCAAAAAGAAAAAGCGCTATGAAGAAGCACCTGTGCAGGTATAATCTATTCATCATTTTGGCAATGGTGAATACCGGGGCTTTTGCACAGGAGCTGCTAACGCTCGACAAAGCCATTGAAACTGCATTGAAAAACAACTATGGTATCATCGTAGCCAGGAATGAAGCCCGGATTGCTGAGAACAATAACTCACCAGGAAATGCCGGATTTCTTCCCTCCTTGGACCTTTCAGCCGCAGCAGCCAAATCCGACAATACCATCAAGCAGCAATATGCCGACGGGCGGGAAGTAAACCAGAGCAATGTAACCTCTACAAGCCTGAGCGCCGGTGCCACCCTGACCTGGACCCTGTTCGACGGAATGAAAATGTTTGCCACATCCGGTAAATTAAAAACGCTTGCTGACCAGGGCGAGCTGAATACAAAAATTGAAATCGAGAATACGATCTATGCAATCATGTCGTCGTATTATGATGTGGTGCGGATCAAGCAGCTGATACGGGCCGGGGCTGAATCACTTAAAGTATACGAAGAGCGTGAAAAAATCACACAGACCAAATTCGACATCGGCTCAGGATCCAAGCAGGAGCTGCTGCAGACCAAGGTAGATAAAAGCAGTTTGCAAACATCGCTGTTATTTGCCGAGCAGGCGCTTTATGAGGCCAAAGCCAACCTGAACCTGCTGCTGGCACAGCCTCCTGAAACAGCTTTTTACGTGGATGACTCCATGACCATTTCAGACCAGTATAAAAAAGAAGACCTTGTCAAAACTGTTGTCAACCGGAATTATTCCCTGCTGTTCATTGAAAAAAACATCCATGTGGCCGGTTACAGTGTGCAGGAATACCAGTCGTTGCGTTATCCCAGGCTGGGAATCAATGCAGGTTATGACTTCATTAAAAATGAAAACAAGGCCGGATTTTCACTCTTTAACCAGACGTCGGGCTTAAGCGCCGGCGTTGGTCTTACATGGAATATTTTCGATGGTTTTAACACCAACAGGCAGATCAAAAATACTAAACTGGTATATACCAGCGCCGTGCAACAGTATGAATATGCGAAAAACTCGCTCAATGTAATCCTGCTGAATGCCTGGAGAAAATTTGAAAATGCTAAAGAGATCCTGGCGCTGGAGGAAGAAAACATCATGCTTGCAAAGGAGAATATGGACATTGCACTGGAGCGTTTCAAGCTTGGAGCCTCCACGATCATAGAGCTCAAAGAAGCCCAGAACAGCTACGAAGAATCATCGGTACAGGTAATAACGGCCAGGTACAATGCCCGGCTGGCCGAAGTGCAGCTGATGAAGCTGAATGGCGACCTGGTGAAATAAATTCTGGCTTACTCTTTTGCTATTTTTACCTTGCTGATGCCGGCATGAGTCATGACTTCAAGAAAATAAAGTCCGGAACTGAAGTCAGACATATCCACCAGCATATTTTCATCACCCGGTTCCTCCAGGGAAAGAACTATTTTCCCGCTAAGATCATATATCCTGATTGTTTTCATTCCCTGCATTGCGCTAACGATCGTAAACGAAGTTGCAAATGGTTGTGGATACACCTGGATTGCATCAGTAATGCCATTCCCTTCCCTGCAGTTAACCGTTACAATCTGGTTTGCTGAAAAGCTTGTGCAGCCTGAAGGTCCTGTAACTTTTACCTTATACGTACCTGCTGTTTTAGCCGTATAGCTGTTTGAAACAGCACCTGCTATGTTGCCATTATTTTTTTTCCACTGGTATGAATTCCCATTGGCAAACGGAACGGTGAAAGTAACGCTGTCGCCATTGCAGAACGACAACGGACCGGAAGCCGTGACGGTGGCATTTGGATTGGGCACCACGCTTACACTGGCAACAGCTGATGTAAGCTGGCAGATGTAATCATTACTGTAAACCTTGTATTGGTAAGACCCGGCCGTGGATATACTTTTCAGCGTATCATAAGGACCGGTGCTGAGCTGGTTTCCGTTTGCAAACCAGTAATAATGTACCGGAAAAGCAGCGGCTGCCGCGTGAAGCGTTACGCTGCTGCCATAGCAGAGCTGCACGTTACCTGCAGGTGTAAGTGTAGCCTTAAGCGGCTCCAGCAATAAATTGTTATCCACGTTCTGCGGGCTGTTCACATCGCCAACAACAACCGGGTTGGTTGAAACCACCCTGACATTTGCAGCTGCTGTTGCCATGCTATTCCCGGGAATAAATGCTGAATCAGCCGGGCCGATATCAATGGTATCACCGCTGGCAGGGTTAATCAGTTGCGCCCTGAATTTATTTCCGGGACCGAAAGCGCTGGCGGCATTCAGATTGACCACATAAGGAACCTGGAAATAAACGCCGTTGCAAAGCCTGTCGCCGGGAATGGGAGGTGTATAAATCCCGGCCTGAAACGGTATGGGAGAAACCTGGTTGACTTTGGTGACAAATGCTTTCGTATCCTGATCCGGTGACAGCACACCCACGCGTGTAAAATGAAACGGCGTGATCACGGTTTCATTCAGGGGATCGTATTCACCACCTGTGAAACAGTTCACATTATTGGTTCCGATAAATTTACAGAAGGCATTTTGCGTGGTAAGTGACCAGAGCAGTGTTGTTCCGTTGCCGTCAATTTTCCTGAGGTTGTTTCCAAGCGCCAGGTATATTTTTCCTAAATCATCAATGGCAATACTGTTCCCATGCAGTCCCTTGTTGCTCCAGATAAGCGTGCCGGAAGTATTGTATTTAAAAATGGAATCATCGGAAGCTACAAACGTATTTCCTGCAGCATCGGCAGCCACCTGGTTTCCTCCATGCGTGCGGCTCCAGGCGAACACACCCTTATTGGAAAGCTTCACAAGCGATCCTGATTTTAACAGATAAACCCTTTTATCCTTATCAATTGCAATATCACTTCCGCCGCGGCCCTGATTGCTCCATACAGGACTGCCGTTTACATTATACTTAACAGTCATGGAACCATTGGTGATATATAAGTTGCCGGAGCTGTCGGCGGTGATGGCGTGAAAATCAGTAAAACTGTTAGCTACCGAATCAATCCGAAGTACATTTCCTGATGATGAAAATTTCAGAACATACGCTTTATCGTTGGTGGAATGGATGCTGTCGAAAACAATGTTCCCGCCGCCGCCTTTCACGCCGGTGACATAACAATTTCCCAGCTCATCAACAGCGACGCTTTGCGCTGCCGCTGTGTTGGATCCCGAGGGCAGGTACTCACGCACCCATTGTTCCTTGCCGCTGGAATTAAGCTTGACAATAAAAAATGCAGTGGTGTTATTTAAAGGCTGGGATTTACCTGCCAGGTAACAATTGCCGGATTTGTCAACTGCAAAATCATTGACGGTTATCCCATGTGGGGATTCGTATTTTTTTGCCCATTGGAAAAACTGGGAAAATGAAGAACCTGATGCAACCAGCAATAAGGTTGTAATCAAAATGAAATGTTTACTCATGGATACGGGAATTTTGACCTCAATGGCCTGAAACAGCAGGTAAATTAATGTTTTTCGGGCTATTTAACAAAGGTTTTTATCGACATTTTTTAATGGTTTGCCTCCACAGCCACGGTTTCATAAGCCCCCTGTATTTCCGGATTCACATAATTTTATAAATTTACCTCGCATGATCCTAGCCAAAAAGCTATCAAAACCGGTTTCCATTCTGATCCTTCTTGCAGCCTATATTGCTGCAATGGGTGGCGCCATGCTTGTATTCATCCTGTGTCCGACGTACTTTTCACCGGTATTGTCATCCGTGCTTGCCTCCATCGGTGCAACGGTGGTTATTTACCTGTTCAGTACCGGATATAAAAACTCCAGCTTTTATGATCCCTACTGGAGCGTTTCTCCTTTTGTCCTTGCTATATACTGGAGCGTAACCTATGGCAACCCCTCCTCCTTTACCGATACGATCATCCTGGTGGTGATCCTGCTCTGGTCGTTGCGGCTTACCCTGAATTTTCTGAGGGGCTGGAAAGGCATCAGGCAGGAAGACTGGCGCTACGTCATGTTAAGACAAAGATCCGGTAAATACTTCTGGCTGATCAACCTTGCAGGCATTCATCTCTTTCCGACATTCATTGTTTTCACAGGCATGATGCCCGTATACGTTTTTTTACACCGCGCCAATATTGCCGAAGATTACAATTATATTTTCTGGGGATTCCTTTTCAGCTTCACCGGCATTCTCATTGAACTGGCAGCCGATGAACAGCTTCGTACATTCAGAAAAGCAAAGGGACATGCAGCCTTTATTAATTCGGGTCTCTGGAAATACTCAAGACATCCGAATTATTTCGGTGAGATCATCTACTGGTGGGGACTCTGGATCATGATGATGGGCGTGAACCAGCAGTTCTGGTGGACGGGCTTTGGAGCCGTCCTTATTACGCTGATGTTTTTTGTCCTCAGCATTCCGATGATGGAAAAAAGATCACTGGTAACCAGGCCGGGTTATGAAGCATACAGGAAAAAAGTCTCCATGCTTATCCCCTGGTTTGCAAAAAAATAAAAGGCAGTTATTTATTTTACCTGTAAATATTTCCCCGGTCTTTGCGGGTCAGGAATAAACCAGCCCGGATTTCCTTCAGGATCTTTTCCCAGCTGTGCACCCGGAACCGGGGGCTGTGACAGGTTGATCTCCGTTGCAGTTGATTTTCCATTTCCCGAATGACCGTTTCCTGAAGCAGGCTTTTCAAAAAATCCGCCTTCCTGCATGCTTAGAATGCTTTCTTTATATCGCTGTATGATAAAATCAACATCAGCATCGGTATGAGCCATGGTGAGGAAGCAGGGAAATCCGTCATAGATATGAATGCCTTTATCACGAAGCAGGATATAAATCAGCTCGCAGTAGGCAGGCTCGGCATCCCATTTCATTTTAAACAGTGATCCGAAATTTACCAGATGGAAAGGGGCATGCTGCTGTATGCAGATGCTGTTGATGCTGTTTACCAGCCGTGCCGTTAGTGCATTCAGCCTGTGCTGCAAAGCAGGTCCTTCCTGCTTCATGATCTTCAGGGAAGCTTTGGCTGCAGCCAGTGCAAAAGGATGCCGTACAAAGGTTCCGGCAAAATAAGTAACACCGGCTTCCGGAACTGAGGCATCACCAAACTGCCAGTATCCGCCATCCAGCGCATCCATAAATTCTTTCTTTCCTGCGATGATGCCGATAGGCATGCCACCGCCAACCACTTTCCCATAAGTGGCCAGATCGGCTTTAATGCCGAAATGCTCCTGTGCACCGCCGGGGAGCATGCGGAATCCGGTGATCACTTCATCAAAAATATACAGGCAACCGTTAGCGGTTGTGATCTTTCTTATTTCCTGCAGGAATTCCTTAGGCTGGAAATCAGCGCGCCGGCTCTGAACGGGTTCCACCATGACGGCAGCAATATCTTTTGCTCTGCTGCGGATGATGTCAAGCGATTCCTTTGTGCCATAGTCGAGCACCAGCACATTTTGCACCGATTCAGGCATGATGCCGGCTGAAGCCGGAACGGAACGCAGCTTTTTTGTTCCCCTTACGATCACTTCATCATTGATACCATGATAGGATCCGGAGAAAATAACAATGGTGGCACGGCCGGTAACGGTACGGGCTATACGCATGGCGCCCAGTACCGCTTCAGATCCCGTATTGCAGAATCCTGCACGGTCCGATCCGGTCATTTCACAGATCATTTTTGCCACTTCCCCTGCCAGCGGATGCTGGGGGCCGAGCTCATAGCCTTTCTTCATCTGGTTTGCAACAGCCTCAAGAATTAATGGATTGTTGTGACCAAACATGTTGCTTCCAAATCCGTTCAGCACATCCACATATTCATTGCCGTCAATATCCCACACACGTGCCCCCAGCGACCTGTCTACAACAGGCTGATAGATCAGCTCCTTGATATTGGCTTTAAAACCGGTAACCACCCGCGGGTCGGCCAGGTGTGCCCTGTGCTCCTGCGTATAGGCCTTTGATTTCTTTGTTTTTGCCGTATACCGTGCAATAAAGTCGTCGAGCCATTTCCGTTGTGATGCTTCAAGCTGGTCACCCTTACCTTTTTCAATGCGTGCAATGGCGCCAAAAGGCTTGTTGAGCTCGGCAGCTTCCTCGGGGCTGACACTAAGCCCGGCCGGGTTGATTTTCTGCACAGGATCCGGAGTAACGGGAGGTGTATATGAAGATGCGTCCTGGTTGCGGGAGGATTGCATCATGGCGATCTGCTGCTGCATCATCTGGAGCTGCTGCATCATCATCCACTCCATCGATCCCGGCTGTGCCTGGGGAAATTGACCGGAAGAAGGCTGTTGCTGCTGAACCGGAGGATGGCTGGTACGGGCATGTGCTGAAGATGCTGCGCTCTCCGTTGCAGGCATGGCCCCTTCAGGCAGTCCTTTATCAATAAAAGCCGATAAAGCATGAAAAGAAGAATACTCCTCATTCAACTGACGGAAAGTAACTTTTACCCCGTACTTTTTTGAAATGGTAAGGGCCGCCTGGGTCAGGAAAAGTGAGTCAAGACCAAGTTCCAGAAAGCTGACATGGGTATCAGCCTGTGCAAGCTCGATTCCCGATGCTTCCTCCATAACTTCTTTCAGATCTGCAATGATCCTGTCCTGCCGCGTATTTGATGTGCTGCTCATCGGTATTGGATTATTTTGATGCGATGAAAAATCCGCTGTGACGGAGTTTTCCATTGCGTTTATATTTAAATTTTGAAAATTTGTTACAGCCTGCTGCCTAGCCGGCGGATCCACCCAGTAACGTTTGCGCTCGAAAGGGTATGGAGGCAAAGGGGTCCTGCTCCTTTTCTCCAGCGCGTAAAAATTATTCCAGTCCGGATCTGCACCATTTAGCCAGAGCTGTCCCAGTGCAAAAAGCATGGCCTGCCATTCGGCATTACCTTCAGTCGTATCACCCAGCGATGAAACCGCAACCTGTTTTTTCAGATCAGCAGCCTGTTGCCGGGCAAGCGTTGCAGCCGTTGTACGTGGTCCGCATTCAAGCAGGATATAGGCAGGGTTTTCTTTCCATAACGACCCGATGCCTTCTGCAAACCTGACGGTTGCCCGTAAATGATTTGCCCAGTATTGGGGATCTGTTGCTTCAGCGACCGTGATCCACCTGCTTGTTACAGTTGAAATAAACGGGATTGATGGTGCGTTCAGTCTGATTTTTTTCACCTGCTCCAAAAATGGTCCTACGATTGGATCCATCATCGGAGAATGAAATGCATGGGAAGTATGTAAAGGCTTGCAGATGATCTCTTCTTTTTCAAGGACAGCCTGAAGTGCACTGATCTCTTCCGTATTTCCTGCCACTACACACAGTGAAGGACCGTTAACTGCTGCAATGGATAGCCTGCTGCTGATACGCTTTTCAAGATCGCCTGCAGGCATTCGCACCGACAACATCGAGCCGCGAGGGAGGTCCTGCATCATCCTGCCGCGTGTTGCAACCAGGAACAAGGCATCTTCCAGCGAAAACACACCTGACAGGCAGGCGCCCACAAATTCACCGATGCTATGACCAATAAATGCTGCAGGCTTTATGCCCCAGCTCATCCATAGTTTTGAAAGTGCATATCCGATCGTAAAAAGTGCAGGCTGGGTGAACCTTGTTTCTTTGAGTGAAAGCTCAGCAGTTTGTGTGTCATTGACTGCAGGGAACAGCGTTTTCCTCAGATCAAGTCCCATTAATGGCTCCAGCAGGTTGCAGCAGCGGTCAACTGCATCCTTAAAGATTATTTCATCCCTGTACAGTGTGCGGCCCATATTGACATACTGCGCACCCTGTCCCGGAAACATGAAAACAATTTTGGGTGCGCCGGCTTCCAGCAACCTGGCTGCTGTGGATTTCGGATCAGCTAAATTTAATTTTTCAATGGCATCCTGCTGATCGCCGCAAACCACAAACCTGCGGTGGTTAAAATATTTACGGCCGGTTTGCAGCGTATAGGCTGCATCGGCCACTGAAATACCAGGGACGGAGGTTAAATAACGCAGCTGGTTATCAACCATGGCATCAAGCGCTGTTTTGGTCTTTGCTGAAAAAAGCAAAAGATTTGAAGGTCTTGCAATGCCCGAAGCTTCCTGTACAGGTGCTTCCTCCACCACCACATGCACATTGGTTCCTCCAACTCCAAAGGAGCTGATCCCTGCCCTGCGCGGCATTCCGCCGGTTTTCCATTCAACCAGGCTGTTATTGACATAGAACGGGCTGTTTTCAAAATCAATGGCCGGATTGGGTTTCGTATAGTGAAGTGTTGCAGGTATGACTTTATTTTTAAGCGCCAGGACGGTTTTGATCAAACCGGCAACCCCGGCTGCTGCAGTAAGGTGACCGAAATTGGATTTCACTGATCCGACAGCACAGAATTGTTTCTTATCGGTCCGGCTACGGAATGCCTGTGTCAGTGCTTCGATTTCGATCGGGTCACCCAGCGGTGTCGCCGTGCCATGTGCCTCTATATACGTAATGGTATCAGGAGTAACATTGGCAGCCGATTGTGCCATGGCAATTACGGCGGCCTGGCCTTCCACGCTTGGAGCAGTGAAACTGGCTTTGTCGAGTCCATCGTTGTTCATAGCTGCACCACGGATAACTGCGTATATGGTATCGCCGTCAGCCACGGCATCTTTGTAACGCTTTAATATCACCGCCCCGCCTCCATCACTGAATACCGTTCCACTGGCCTGTTCATCGAATGTCCGTGTATGACCGTCCGGTGAAAACATGCCGCCTTCCTGGTAAAGATGCCCGCTGTTGACCGGAGCAGTAATGGAAATCCCCCCTGCAATCGCCATGTCGCAATGGTTGTTCTTCAGGCTTTCGAAGGCCAGGGAAACTGCAGCCAGCGAAGTGGAGCATGCCGTATGGATGCTCAACCCAGGACCCTTCAGGTTCATCTCATGCGAAATCCGCGTGGCAATGTAATCTTTTTCATTAGCCACCATTACCTGGAAAGGGCCGATTTTATCAATCAGGTCCTTTCTTTGAAAAACATTATTGGGATAGTACGTATTATTTCCCATGCCGGCATAAACACCGATCAGTCCTTTATAACGGTCAGCCGTATATCCTGCATGCTCCAGTGCTTCCCAGGCCAATTCCAGGAAAACCCGCTGCTGCGGATCCATCAGCTCGGCCAGCCGGGGGTTGACACCAAAAAAAGAAGCATCAAATTTGTCGGCATCGCTGATCACTCCTCTTGCACGAACATAAGAAGGATCATTCAGCAGTGAAGGATCAAGGGAAGGATCCATGTCCTGCATACTGAAAAAGGAAGTTGTTTCCTTTCCATTCGTCAGGTTCTTCCAGAATGTTCCTGTATCTGAGGCACCGGGAAAACGACCTGCCATGCCAATAACGGCGATGCCATCCGTAACTTCGTTTACGCCACTGTTATACTGCGCCATCTCTTTACGCTCCCAGGCAAGGTCCGCTGCACTCTTAACTGTTCCCCTGTTGTTAATAAATGCGGCTATTCCCGCTATGGTCGGATGCTGATACAGTTTTACAACCGGAATATCAATACCCTGCTCCTGGTGAATTTTAGCAATGGTTTGCAATGCAAGCAGGGAGTTTCCGCCAAGGTCAAAGAAATTATCATTGAGTCCGACCCTGTCAATCCGAAGCAGCCTGCTCCAGAGTGTTGCAAGTTTTTTTTCGAAACTGCCTGCAGGTTCCACATACAGCGTTGCGATCTCAGGCCGTTTGTTGCCTGGAGGCGGCAGCTTCAGCTTATCAATTTTACCGCTGGGCGTCCTTGGGAATACATCCATGGTGATAAATGCCGAAGGAACCATGTAATCAGGCAGATTATCATTGAGGAATTTTCGCAGCTCATTGATGTTTATTTTTTTTCCGTCACGGGGAATGACATAAGCCACAAGCCGCTTGTCACCGGGTTCATCCTCCCGCGCAATCACAACAACCTGGCTGATGGTATCAAATTTCCCCATGGTAACTTCAACCTCTCCCAGCTCAATCCTGTACCCCCTCACCTTCACCTGTCCGTCAATTCTTCCCAGGTATTCCAGGTTGCCATCAGGCAGCAGTCTGGCCAGGTCCCCTGTTTTATAAAGCCGTGAGTGACCATTCTTATCAAAAGGATTTTTAATAAAACGCTCGGTCGTCAGGTCATCCCTGTTCAGGTAGCCACGCGCCAGTGCAGCGCCCGCTACGTACAGCTCACCCGGTTCACCAGCCGGCACAGGTTTCAGCGATTCGTCCAGCAGCAGTATCGAAGTGTTTGAGACCGCTTTACCAATGGGCGGCAATGGCATCCATTTGTCGGCATTTCCATGCATCGTATAGGAGGTAACCACATGCGTTTCAGTGGGGCCGTAATGATTGTGTAGTCTGCACAGCGGCAAAGCCTGGAAAAAATTGGAGATGTGCCTGGTGATCCGCAATTGCTCACCCGCTGTAATGATGTCGGTAAGGGAAACAGGATAGATCTTATTTTCATCGGCCACTTCAGCAAGATGCTGCAATGCGATGAATGGAAGGAAAAGTCTTTCAATTTTATTTTCATTGATAAATCTCAGCAGGCTGACTGCATTGAGACGCATCTCATCATCAATCAGGAAAAGACTGCCACCACCCGCCCAGGTGGTGAATAATTCCTGGAATGAAACATCAAAGCTCACCGGTGCAAACTGCAGGGTCCGGGCAGGTTTGTCCAGGCCGGTTTCATGCTGCTGCCATTCAAGCAGGTTCACCAGCGGGCCATGCATCATGGCCACTCCTTTCGGAAGACCGGTAGAACCTGAAGTAAACAGCACATAGGCCAGGTCAGCTGGAACGACTGCTGAACCGGGATTACTTTTTTTCTCTTTTGACAAGGATGCCCCGATATCATCAAGCAGCAATAAGCGGGCGCCATCCGAAGGTATCTTATGCTTCAGCTTCTGGTTGGTGATCAGCAGGGGAAGCTTTGAAATCTGCATCATATACGAAAGCCGTTCGGCAGGATATTCAGGATCAAAGGGCACATAGGCATGACCGGCTTTCAGTATGGCAAGAATGGAAATGACCATTGCGGGCGACCGTTCAATACAGATGCCCGTAAGCCTTTCAGGATTCGGGATGCTTGAGATATGCCAGGCCAGCGCGTTGGCCTGCTCATTCACCTCGCTGTACGTATAGGACTTATTGTTATAAACCACGCAAACTGCATCAGGTGTTCTGGCAGCCTGCTGTTCAAACCAAAGATGAACTGCCTGCCCGCCATGTACCGATGGATTGCCGTGACTGGATTTTTTATTGCTCATTACAGGAAAAGTAAAATAGGGCGTGCGTCTTGCGCACCCTGTTTATTTTACGGTTTTTACTCTTTTTTGTTACCCGTTCCTTTGCCAGGAACCCGGTAATCGTCCTTATTTTTCAGGTCTGTAAAATTACTAAATTATCGGTCAGTTGCTTTAGTTATAACAAATTGAAAATGAGCTCCGGCAAAGTTTTTCCTGTCATAACCCTTTAAATGCCGGTTTTATCAGGTAAAAAAAGCCATTTGCCAAAAAACATCCTGAAAATCGTTTTATTCCGGTTAATTTTATGCCATCCAAAATCTGTTATATGAAAAAAATTTACCTGGCTTTAGCCCTGCTGGCAAGCATTACTACTAACTCATTTTCCCAGATCACCATCACACAAAGCGACATGCCCGGCCCGGGTGACACCACCAGGCTGACTTCAGCTGAGATCAACCTCCTGCTCAACTATGCCGCCACGGGCCCAAATTACACCTGGAATTTTGCCAATCTGCGGACCAATACCCAGTTGCTTGATTCGCCCATGTCGGTCTCAGCAACCAATTTCATATACGCCCTTTATTTTGCCAACTTCGGGTTTAATCCTAACAGGGCAAGTGTTGCCTATGCTGATGCAGGACTGGCGGTCAACCCGCTGATCCCGCTTACCAATCCATACAGCTTCAATTACCTCACCAGCAGCGTTTACAAGCAGGTGGGGATTGGCGCTGAGCTGGTGAGCATACCCACGCCTATTGCATTCAACAACCATGATGTGATTTATAACCTGCCGCTTAATTATGGGGATGCCGATACGTCAGATTCAGACTGGGGGCTTGGTATTCCGGGTGTCGGCTACCTTGGATACGCCCAAACAAGGATCAATGAAGTGGACGGCTGGGGTACACTCACAACGCCACATGGAACTTATGATGTGCTCAGGGTGAAAACAATCCGGGCCCAAAGGGATACCATCGGACTTGATTCGCTCAGCCTGAATTTCGCCATTGACCGCCCTCTTTTGACGGAGTATAAATGGCTGGCCAATGGGGAAACTAAACCTGTTATGCAGGTCAATACGCAAACTATTTTCGGCATTGAGATCATCACGGAAATCCTGTTCATTGATGATTTCCTCCGGATTGAAACAAATCCGCTGGCATCCAGCACCGTTTGTGCAGGTTCAACCATCAGTGTACCGTATACGAAATACGGCAGCTTTAACGGACCCTCTATGTTTAATCAGGGAAACCGTTTCAGGGCGCAGCTTTCAGATACCAGCGGCAGCTTTGCCAACCCGCTGGTGATCGGTTCCGTAACTTCCATTACTTCCGGTGTGATCAGTGCAACGATTCCAGGAACCATTCTTCCGGGTAACCATTACCGCATCCGTGTAGTAAGCACAGATCCGGTAGTTGAAGGAAGTGATAACGGAACTGACATTACCATCGAATATCCTGTATTGACCAACATCAACGCTGCGGGTCCGCTTGCATTTTGTGCACCCGGTCAGGTAACACTGCTTGCCGATAGCGGTTTTGGCTACTCCTACCAATGGCTTTTAAATGGAACAGCAATCAATGGAGCAACACTGCCAAATTATGATGCCACCCAATCCGGCTCGTATACGGTTGACGTCAGCAATAGCTGTGGAACCGTTACAACCGCTGCACTGGTGGTTGATGTTTTACCGCTTCCCTCCGTTACGCAGTTAAATTCAAATCAGATCATCTGCAATGGCGGATCGGCTATGCTTTATGCCACCGTAACCGATGCCACCAGCCTGCAATGGCAGCTGAATGGCAGCGACATCACGGGTGAAACTGCTGATTCCATCAGTGTTTCCCAGGCCGGAAACTATACGCTGGTAGCAACCAATTCCTGTGGCAATGCGGTTTCAACCGTTGTAAGCGTTACTACGGGTGTGCTTCCGGCAGCTGTGGTTACCAGCGCTCAAACCACGCTCTGCGCGGGTGATTCGGCCCTCCTGCTGGCAGCCGGAACCGATATCCTTTCGTACCAGTGGCAGCTTAATGGTATTGATATTGGCGGTGCGGTTGATTCATTTTATTTTGCAGCCGCTTCAGGTTCGTATACTGTAGCAGTTACCAACCTCTGCGGCACCGTTCAGTCATCTGCCATTAACATCACCATCAACCCTCCGCTCACTGCGCCGGTTATTACACAGTCGGCCGATACTTTATATACTACAGCGGCTAATTCCTATCAGTGGTATTTAAACGGCAATATCATTCCGGGTGCAACTTCTTTTTATTATGTAACCACCCAAAACGGGCTGTACACGGTTTTAATCAGCGATACTGTTGGCTGCACGGCAACATCCGGCGGATATAATGTGGTCAACACGGGAATTGATTCGCACGTTGCATCATCAATCCTGACTGCATATCCCAGTCCGGTCAGTGATCTGCTTTTTGTGAATGCACCGGCAGGCATCGGTAATGCAACCCTTATGATCCGTAACATGATGGGTCAGCAAGTGATGAAGGCTGAATTTTATCAGGAGCAGCAACTGCGCATAAACGTCAGCAGCCTGGCAGCAGGATGCTATACCATCACGCTGCAAAACAGGGTTCATGTCAGCAATTGCAGCTTTATCAAACAATAAAAGTTAAAAAAGCCAATATATATTTCAACAAAAAAGGTCCCGGGAATTCCGGGACCTTTTTTTTCATCCAGCTGACTGCAGTTATTGATCAGCGGTTAAATTATCAGGGACTGAGCTTTTCGCCTTTGCTGAGCTTGTTGTATTTATCCTTATACTTTAAGGCAAGCTCCGGTTTTCCAAGCATCTTATAAGCCCTTCCAAGACTGTCATAAGCACTGATGGAATTGGGATAATTCTCCACACTGAGCTTAAATACCTTGATGGCATCATCAATATTCTTTTTCCGCATCAGCTGGTTGCCGATGTGATTGAGCTGCGTATCGTCGAAAGGATACTGGTTCATGCTCACATAGTTGCCATGAGGCTTCTTCACCCTGCTCACCAGCTGCATCTCTTTCTGAACGGCATTCACCTTCCTCACAAAATCCTCAAAAGGAAGTGTTCCGTCAACAAGATCATTTTCATAGCTGCGGATGCAATTGCTTAAAACGGTGGCTGCATCCTGGTGCTGGTATTGTGCATTTTTGTAATGGGCAAAAATCCGGTCACCCTGCACCATGAATACGGTGTCGCCGTCCTGGTTAATGATCCTGTCGAACAGCAGCAGGGAAGCAAGGGCAATCTGTGAATAGTTCTGAGATTCGTTCTTAAAACCGCCCCATTCTGTCTGCCACAAGGTGGTGATGAGGCTTATGCCGCCTTCTTTGGGATTGATTTTATTAACCACTCCTGCCAGATTTCCTGATCCGGCATGGTAGGCATGCAGCACCAGGAGCCTGAACCACAAATCGGTTTCCTTATAGGGAATGTCTCTCAGGTCAAGCATGGCCCTGACATTGGGCAGGCACATGGTCCTTAACAGTGCTGCTGCCGCTTTGGCTGATTTTTCCAGATCGGCGCGGTCATCGCGGGATTTGGTTACGGTAAGTCCAAATCGTCTTGCCACGCTTCTCATGAGCTGAAAGGGTCCGTAAGCGCCAACAGAAGACACCTGCGTTGATTTACCGGGACTTTCGATCAGCAGGATGGTCTGCGCATACCAGGGATCGGTGTTATTTTCCATAAAAACCCGGATGGCCCTGTCCAGCATGGGCACCACCTTTTTATGCTCGTAAAACTCCTTTTTTCCTGTTGTGACAAACAGCGTTGTACCGGGGTCAAGCTGGTTGGCAGAACAGAGGTAGCTTTTATACTCATTTTTTTCGGCTTCTTCCTGGCAGCTCCATTCATCCAGACATATTTTCTGCAGCGGTTTGCGGCAGGATGCAACGTTTAAAATGCAACTATCAGGAGAAAGCGATAAGATATCCATCCAGAACTTCGGTTGTGGAAGGGTATCCCAGTGCTCGGTATGCAAAGCGGAATTATCAACGAAGCTGGACTTTGTTGTTTTGTTATGATAGATCACTGTTTTTTTAACCAGCTGATCGCTGAAAGGGAGATCCTGTGAAAACAGGAGGCCACCCTGCAAAAAGAAACCAATCAGTAAAATTCTGTACAATGTAAACATGCTGTTATTTAATAAATCCTTTTTTACGCCTCCATCCGGGTTCAGTTTCCTTAAATTACCTGTAAAACTTGCAATCGGAAAGATTGCCAGCCTGAAATATTTTACAAAAAACGGTTTTTTGAACTGCATCCGTGTTCATATTAATTTAATCTGTTATTTTAGCGCATGAATCAGAACAAATTGTCCTGTTTTGCTGAAACCTGCTACCTGCCTCCGGTTCAGGAAATCAAGCCGGTTAAACCAGATTTCGTAATAACAAATTTAAGCATTATTAGTTTGAAATCATCCAAAAAAATCACAATTAATAAACAAAAAAATATGAAAAAAATTTTCCAACTCTTACTCCTTTGCCTGTGGATGTTCACCCCGTGTTTTAAGGCTTCCGCCCAAACAGCGGGATTTCAGCTTATACACAATGCTGCTGATCCTGCACTGGATACCATTGATATTTATGTGAACGGAAACCTGGCTGCTGATGATTTTGCTTTCCGGAGTGCCACTCCTTCCATCAATGCACTTGCAGGTTTACCGCTGAACCTTGGAATTGCCGGCGGGAACAGCACGGGTGTAAACGATACCATAAAAAACTTCCCGATTACGCTTACCAACGGACAGGTATACGCAGCCATGCTGACGGGCGTGCTTAATCCCGGAAATTTTGCGGCAAACCCTGACGGTCAGAGCACAGCATTTGATCTGAAGCTGTATAACAACATCAGGCTTGTTTCTTTAACCCCCGGCAATGCCGAATATGTAACCATTCATGGAATTACTGATGCACCGATTATGGATTTTGTAATCAGGAACAAAGGCACCCAGGCGGATAATTCAACATACAAAACTGTTTCAGGATATGCTTCCGTACCGGCGCTCAGCAGCTATCTCGACCTGATGGATACAGCGCAGGGTTCGATCTACACCACCTATGCAACAGATTTTTCAGGACTTGGCGACAGTACGGCAGTCCTGTTCACTTCCGGTTTCCAGGATACATCATTAAACCAGGGTGGTGCCGTGGCCGGCCTCTTCGGGGCATTCGCCAATGGAACCGTGGTTGAATATCCGCAGGTAAGCATTGCTTTCCTGCAGGCCATTCACAACTGTGCCGATCCTGCGGCCGATTCACTTGATATCTATGCACTCGGTTTCCTTGCTGTAGACAATTTTGAATTCCGCAAAGCAACCAATTACCTCGAAGTGCCTGCAGGAATTCCAATTGATGTCGGCGTAGCTTTGGGTAACAGCGCTTCGATCAATGACACCATTAAGAACTTCCCCGTTGTATTTGAAAATGGAAAAAATTATATTGCCATAGCAACCGGAGTTCTTGACACCTCGAACTTTGCAGCAAATCCAAATGGAATAAATATTGGCTTCAACCTTCAGCTCATTGACTTTGCCAGGGTAAAGGCATTGAATCCCGGTGACGTTGATTATTTAGGGGTGCACGGATCAACGGATGCACCCATGCTGGACGTCATGATCTCGGGAACCGGTCCTGTGTTTTTTGACAATTATGTTTTTGGAGATGTTTCACAGTATGTATCTGCCACTGCCATATCGTATAACATAGATGTTACAGATTCAGGCAACACCGTCGTTTACGGGTCTTACCTGGCCGATCTGGGTCCTTATACCAACCAGAGCGGCGTTGTATTTTCTTCCGGCTTCTGGGATCCGACGGCCAATCAGAACGGAGCCTCTTATGGATTGTTTATTGCCATACCCAATGGCTCGGTGTATCCTTTTCCGAATATAACCGGAATTGACAATCAGCAAGGGCTTCCTGAATTTACTGTGGCCCCGAATCCCGCCAATGATTTTGCCGTGCTGCGTTTATCACATGCACCTGCAGGAGTTCATACTGCAACCCTTACTGATCTAACCGGCAAGCTGCTGCTGAACAAGGTTCCGATGACCGATCAAACCCTTACTCTTGATACCAGGAATATGCAACCCGGATTGTATGTTGTGCAAATCACGTTTGCATCGGGGGCTTCCATTGTGAAAAAACTGATAGTCAGGTAAAGTAATTCTAATTTTATTTACTTTAACCGGAAATAAAATTCTTACCGCTATGAAACCCAACATGAAAAAATTCACGAAAGCAATTTGCTTTCTTTTATTATTTGTTGTCATTTTCAACGGATGTAAAAAGAAAGAAGATGTTGTGCTGTATAACGGCGGCATTACTGCCTTTGTGGATGGAGAAGAATGGGCATCATATTCTAATAAGACATTATGTGCCACCGTGAATGGACAAACCACCATAACCGGTACCGGTGCCGATGGTTCAACCATTCTTATCACATTGAATGGTGTAATAGAAGAGTTCGGAGTCTATGACCTCTCCTCCAGTGGTGATGGTACTGCATATTACATTGTTCCGGATCAGCCTGCCTGGAGCAGTGACCTTCCTGCAAATGGGGGAATATTCATTATAAATAAAATTGATACATTAAAAAAAATAATGTCAGGTACATTTTATTTCTATGCATACCGCCAGTCAGATCAAAGCCTTGTTCATATTAGTAATGGAGAATTTTATGATATCAATTATGGTATTGCCGCTCCCGGTCAGAGCCTGAATCCAAATTCACTTTCAGTCAAGATCGATGGAACACTCTTTAAACCTGATTATTTTATTGGATCCTTATTTGGAGATCTGATCGCTTTTGCCGCCTTTGATACGCATGGGCCTTCCAGCGTTCAATTCAATCTTCCATCATCCATTGTAAACGGAAACTACACGCTTTCCGGGTATAGTCGATATCGTAGTTACTACATGGATGGGAATTCAGGTTATTTTGGGCTCGGTAACATTACGATCACTAATCATAATAAGAAGGACAAAAAAATTGAAGGCAGATTTGAGTTTTCTACTATGGCCACATCTGCCCATACAAAATCTTATGCCCTTACTGATGGTAGTTTTTCCATTAGGTATCAGTAAACAAAAGTCAGATCAACTGCTTTTTTTGTGGTGTTGAATCTAATCAGCATTATTTTGTTTATCTTTTCCATATGATATTTAGTCAGTCAATAATCATTCTGACAGGTAAAAATAAATTTAAGTGACAATCTGGCTCTTAATTTAGCATTAATCCGGCATGGCTTTATTTTCGATAAGGTGCATAGCCAGCTTGCTGGCATTAATCTTTTCAAAATCCGAAAAATAGAAAACATGAATCTTAATAATTTAACCATTAAATCGCAGGAAGCAGTACAGGAAGCACAACAGCTTGCCTCCTCAGCCGGACAGCAGGCCATTGAAACGGGTCACCTGTTAAAAGCCATGCTGGAGGTGGATGAGAATGTAGTTCCGTTTTTGCTTAAAAAGCTGAATGTAAACATGCAGCAGCTTACTGAGAAAACAGATGCCCTGATCAGCAGCTATCCCAGGAGCAGCGGTGGTAATCCCTATCTTTCCAATGATGCAGCGGCCGTTATTCAGAAGGCGCAGAAAGCGATGAAGGATCAGAAGGATGAATTTGTATCCGTAGAGCATCTGCTGCTGGGTATCCTTGGCGGGAAAGACAAGGCTGCACAGCTTTTAAAGGATGCCGGCGTATCTGAAAAAGAGCTTCGTGCGGCCATCATTGACTTACGCAAAGGGGAACGTGTTACCAGCGCCGGAGCAGAAGATACCTACAATGCACTGAACAAATATGCACGCAACCTCAATGAGCTGGCACAGCAGGGCAAGCTTGATCCCGTGATCGGCCGCGATGAAGAGATCAGGCGCGTGCTACAGATACTTTCACGCCGGACCAAAAACAATCCCGTACTTATCGGGGAACCTGGTGTGGGTAAAACGGCTATTGCCGAAGGACTTGCACACCGGATTATCAATGGTGACGTTCCTGAAAACCTGAAATCAAAAGTCATTTATTCGCTCGACATGGGCTCCCTTATTGCAGGCGCCAAATACAAAGGTGAATTTGAAGAACGGTTGAAGTCTGTTGTGAAAGAAGTAATAAGCGGTGAAGGTGAAATAGTTTTGTTTATTGATGAGATTCATACGCTTGTTGGAGCAGGAGCAGGAGAAGGTGCGATGGATGCGGCCAATATATTAAAGCCTGCACTGGCACGCGGTGAGCTGAGGGCCATTGGAGCAACCACGCTCAACGAATACCAGAAATACATTGAGAAAGACAAAGCGCTGGAAAGAAGGTTCCAGAAAGTGATGGTGGAAGAGCCCGATACGCAGGATGCCATTTCCATTCTTCGTGGATTGAAAGAAAAATATGAAACGCATCATAAAGTAAGGATCAAGGACGACGCCATTATTTCTGCTGTCGAATTGTCGCAGCGTTACATTGCCGACCGTTTCCTCCCTGACAAAGCCATTGACCTGATTGATGAAGCCGCCGCCAAGCTGCGCCTGGAAATGGATTCGGTTCCTGAAGAGCTGGATGAAGTGCAAAGAAAAATCATGCAGCTTGAAATTGAAAGGGAAGCGATCAAACGCGAAAAGAATACAAAAAAGCTGGGCGACCTGAATGAAGAGCTGGCTAACCTTAATGATATACGAAATGATATCAAGGCCAGATGGCAGTCTGAAAAGCAGGTGGTTGACGGCATCCAGAACCTGAAAGAAGGCATTGAAAACTTCAAGCTGGAAGCCGAGCAGGCCGAACGTGCGGGAGATTACGGTAAAGTGGCGGAGATCCGTTACGGGCGCGTTAAAGAAGCTGAGGAGAAATTAAACGGCCTGATGCAGAAGCTGCAGGAGATGCAGTCGAATGGCGCCATGCTGAAAGAAGAAGTGGACAGTGAAGATATTGCCGGTGTGGTTTCACGCTGGACAGGTATTCCCGTAACGCGCATGCTGGAAAGCGAACGTGAAAAGCTACTGAAACTTGAAGATGAATTGCACAAGCATGTAGTTGGACAGGATGATGCCATTGCAGCCGTTTCAGATGCGGTGCGCAGGAGCAGGGCCGGCTTGCAGGACAGCAAGCGTCCGATCGGTTCATTTATATTTCTCGGAACAACAGGTGTCGGTAAAACAGAGCTTGCAAAAGCGCTGGCTGATTATTTATTTAATGATGAAAATTCCATGGTGCGCATCGACATGAGCGAGTACCAGGAAAAACATACCGTTTCAAGACTTATCGGTGCGCCTCCGGGATATGTAGGATATGATGAAGGCGGACAGCTTACCGAGTCAGTACGAAGAAGGCCCTATTCAGTTGTGCTGCTGGATGAAATTGAAAAAGCGCATCCCGATGTGTTCAACATTTTACTGCAGGTGCTTGATGAAGGAAGGTTAACTGACAACAAAGGCCGCACGGCCAATTTCAGGAATACCATCATCATCATGACCTCCAACATCGGCGCTCATTTGATACAGGAAAGCTTCGACGGTATGAATGAAGACAACAGGGAAAATGTGCTTTCAACTACTAAGAATAAAGTATTTGAACTGCTAAAAAAATCCATCAGGCCTGAATTCCTCAACAGGATTGATGAAGTGATCATGTTTAATCCGCTCACACGTGAAGAAGTAGCTGAAATTGTGAAGCTGCAATTCAAAGGCGTGCAAAAGTTGTTGCTTGAAAATGACATCAAAGTGGATATTACCGAAGAAGCCATCGAATGGCTTGCCCAGCTGGGCTTTGATCCGCAGTTTGGCGCCAGGCCGTTGAAACGGGTGATCCAGAAAAAGATCCTGAATGAATTGTCGAAGGAGATTATCGGCGGAAAGATCAATAAGGAAGATTCAATCCTGATTGCCATGGATAAAAAGCACAATTTTGTTTTTAAAAATGTTAAGGATGAAGTAACAGCATAAAGCTATTTTGACCCCCATTATACCCATTCAAGCCCGTGAATAATATCACGGGCTTTTTTTTGTGAATTAGCCTGATTGTAGGCTTAGGATTTTTGAAATCAATCTGACCAGTTTCATCGCAACAATTTCTGCGTGTGGTTGGTGTTTTTCATCAACGACTTAACGTGATTTCAGGCTTTACGTGATCCCGCCATGCATCACGCTGTGAGTGGATGAGTTTTTTCAATCCAAATCTCTGCGAGTGGATGGTGAAAAACACCAACCACACGCAGTAATACCATCTAAATGCAGAAAGTTTCCGTTAGGTGGTTGGTGAAAAACACCAACCACACGCAGAAAGTCAGAGCGAGAATGGGAGCGAGAGCGGGTCTTCTAGCCGGTTCATGAAAAACAAATACCAAAAAAGTATCTTCAACCTTGAAACTTTGAACCTTGAACTTTGAACTCTTAATGCTTGCCCTTCGCCGAAAGATACCTCTCTGCATCAATAGCAGCCATGCAACCCGAGCCGGCAGCCGTTACAGCCTGGCGGTAAATGTGATCCTGTACGTCGCCGGCGGCAAAAACGCCGGGAACGTTGGTGCGCGTTGAATCGGGCTCAGTGAGGATGTACTGGTTTTCATCCATGTTAAGATGTCCCTTGAAAATATCCGTATTGGGCTGGTGGCCGATGGCAACAAAAAAGCCGCTTACATTCAGGAGGGTTACTTCATTGGTTTTATTGTTGATGATCTTCACGCCGGTTACCGTCTTATCCCCTACCACCTCCTTTGTTTCGCTGTTAAAGATCACTTCGATGTTGGGCGTATTTTCAACGCGGTGCACCATGGCTTTGGATGCGCGCATTTCATCGCGCCTCACAATCATATAAACTTTTTTGCAGAGCTTGGATAAATACGTGGCTTCTTCAGCAGCCGTATCACCTGCGCCAACAATCGCTACATCCTGACCACGGAAAAAATAGCCATCGCACGTTGCACAAGCTGAAACGCCGAAACCATTATACTTCTGCTCCGATTCCAGTCCGAGCCATTTCGCTGAGGCGCCTGTAGCAATAATTACGGCATCAGCCTCTATCACATGCTTTTCATCCATGATCACTTTATGCACTGCGCCGCTGAAATCAACCGATGTGGCATATCCCCAGCGGATGTCGGTTCCAAAGCGCTCGGCCTGGGCCTTGAAATCTTCCATCATTTCCGGTCCCATCGTACCTTTGGGATATCCTGGATAATTTTCTACTTCCGTGGTGATGGTAAGCTGGCCTCCCGGCTGCAGGCCCTGGTACATCACAGGCTTCAGGTCGGCACGGGCGGCATAAATGGCTGCCGTGTATCCGGCAGGTCCTGATCCGATAATCAGGCATTTTACTTTTTCAGTGGTAAGGGTCATAAACTAATTGAGAACAATTCTTCAGGTTCCGTGTTTTGAAATTTCCGGCAAATATAGCATTGTTTACTTTTTGCAGTAAATGGTATCGTAAGTAACTCCGTAACCGCCCCAGCAACCCAAACCTCCGTTGACATTACCTTTAAGCGTGGAGGGGGAGGCAAAAGGGTTTCCGTTGGTGGATGACTGTGCTTCAGCCGACCGCCAGAACATAAAGGTTGCGTAATCAATGGTGCTGAACTTGACATAAATCGTATCGCCATCCTTGAAAAAACCGGCTTCCTCGTTGAGGTCATCTTCATTTTCCGAATTGGGGACCTGTCCGCGTGAATAACCGAAATCAAAGCTCTTGCCGTTGATAAACCGGTCTTCGAATACCGATCCGTTTGGCGGAATAAAATAAGAATCCTTGGTTGCACGCATGGTGGCCCAGCGGTAGCAGTTGCCGGTTGAATCGGGATCAGTCAGGTGCGCCCATGCAAATCCCAGGCTGTCCTGCCCTTCCTGGATCTTGAACCACGTGCTGTCGAGATGGATCGGTGGTGAAATGGAAGTGGTGGAAGTAAGCACTTCACCGGTGTTGGTCACAACGGTCAGCTGGTATGTGCGGCCCACGATGCCCAGCATATTTTGCGCCCGGTAAAATACATAAGGAAACATTGTCGGGTCGAACACAAACTTAAGCGTGTCGGTGACGAATCCATCGTATACAGTAACTGTTGCACTGTCGACGAGCAACGCAACCAGCGAAGCGGAATCAATCGAAGCAAAAAAGCTGGCGCTTTTGGTAAGGATCACATACGGACGCTGACCGTCTTCAATGTAGCCTTCCACCACGAACAGTTCCTTTGAATCAGGCAAACTGACGGTAATGTCCTTTTCGCATGATATCAGGAAAGTATAAATGCTGCATATTACCGCCAGGGCAATAATCTTAAATTTATTTTTTGATAGTAAGCTCATAGACTTCATCAGAATTTAAAGTTCCAGGTAATGGATGGCAATATGGGAAACAATGATACCTGCTTGGCCTGCAGGGTCAGGGAACCTTCCTTGACCGATCCTTCCGAATCAAAATAAATAAAATACGGGTTGGCCCTGTTGTAAACATTGAAAACGGCGAAGGTATAGCTCGACTCGTATTTTGCCGTCCTCTTGCGCAGGTAGGTTGCCGAAATATCCAACCGGTGATAGGCATCCATCCGGTATGCATTCCTTTCGCCGTATTCATAATAGATCTGACCGTCGGAGAAAATATACCGCTGTGAAGGCAGCGTAACGGTATTTCCTGTTGCATAAACGAATACTGCTCCCAGCGTCCATCGCCTGCTCAGGTCATAGCTCAGCACCACCGATACATCATGCCGGCGGTCGTACTTGGCATAGAAGGTCTTGCCGCCGTTCAGCTCATCAAACTGCCGCTCGGTCCAGGCAAGGGTATAGCCGATCCATCCATTGAGCTTACCGGTTGATTTCTTAAAGAAGAATTCAATTCCATACGACCAGCCATCGCCGAAAGTGAAATTATTATCCTGGTTGTCCTTGATGCTTTGATCGGGCTGATAACCGTCGGTGTACTCGATCTGGTTTTCCATGGTCTTATAATACACTTCCACGGAAGATTCAAACATGTTGTCTTTAAAATTCCTGAAGTAGCCTGCCGCGTACTGGGTGGCAAACTGGGGCTTCACCACTGATGAGCTCGGAACCCAGTTATCGGTTGGCAAGGCAAGCGAAGCCAGGCTGGCCATGTGGATGTACTGATAATTTTGCGTATACGCGGCTTTGATGGATGATTTGGAATTGAGCGAATAACGTACCGATATACGAGGTTCGAGGTGCTTGTATGTTTTCACCTTCTCGCCGGATGAATAATAAATAGTGTCTTCATTGGCCTGTGCGCCAACGGAAGATTCATCCTTGATGTACCTTGTAAACGGCCCTACCTGCTGGAAAAAAGTGAACCGCAAACCGGCATTCAGCTTTAACCGTTCTGTGATGTCCCAGTCGTCGTTGATATATGCAGCGAAGTCATGGGCATAAAGCTTGTTGATCCCGCCCAAATCAAATTCCACGTCCGCCGACTTGGCCGAGGCGCTGGTTGGTGTGAACGTATGAAACACATAGTTCATTCCCATCTTCACATTGTGCAAAATGGTCGGGAACCAGGTCAGGTCGGTTTTGGCATTGAAATCACGGATGCCTGAAAACAGCTTCAGGTTAAAATCCTGCTGGCCCGCATCAAATGCAAAATCATAATCGGTAAAGATGAGGGATGTGTTCATGAACAGCCTGTCGTTGAACAGGTGGTTCCAGCGCAGTGAAGCGGTGGCATTGCCCCATGGCAACTTTACATTGAAGCTGGAGGAGGGGCTGTTATATTTAAATACATCGCGTCCGAAATAACCGCTGAGGTAAAGCCTGTCTTTGTCCGACAGCCTGTAATTGATCTTGGTGTTCAGGTCGTAGAAATAATAACTGTTTCCATATATGTCAGACTCCTCGCTGATGAAAGGCTTTCGCATGAAGAGATCGACGAAGGTCCTGCGGGCGGAAATGATGAAGGAGCTCGTGTCCTTTTTGATCGGTCCTTCCACCGTAAGCCTCGATGCGATGAATCCAAGACCGCCCTGCATGTGAAATCCCTTGTTGTTCCCTTCCTTCATGGTAATGTCGAGCACCGATGAAAGCCGGCCGCCGTAATTGGCCGGCATGCCTCCTTTTGTCAGGGTCACCGATTTGATGGCATCGGAGTTAAATACGGAGAAAAAACCGAACAGGTGCGATGCATTATACACCACGGCTTCATCCAGCAGGATCAGGTTTTGGTCAGGTCCCCCTCCTCTTACGTAAAAGCCCGAATTGCCTTCACCGGCGCTTTGCACACCCGGCAGCAGCTGGATGGCTTTAAGGATGTCGACTTCACCCAGGAAAGCAGGCAGCTTTTTGATCTGTTCCATATCCATCGTCGTCCGGCCCATTTCGGATCTGTCGACGTTATTGGTTGGCTTCTCCCCTTCAATCAATACTTCAATGGTCTGGATTGCTTTAGGCTTCAAATCAACATTGATGCGCAGGTCCTGGTTCAGCACAATGGGAATAGCTGTTTCTTCATAGCCGATAAAGGATACAATAAGGGTATACGTGCCCTCTTCAATGGTCATGGAATAAAAGCCATACTGGTTGGTAGTGATACCGTATTTCAGGTTCTCCTTCATGTAAACACTTGTTCCGATCAGGAGCTCACCCGAAGCAGAATCCTTAACATAACCACTGACGGTGTATCGCTGCTGCGCGAAGCAGGCTGAGGTTATCAGGAAAAAGAGGCAAAAAAGGATGTATAAAAATCGGTGCAACCGGGTTCGCTGTGCTGTCATATAGCCTGTGCAATAAATTCAGGGTACTAAAATACCTGTTAGGTTTTAAAACTCAAGGTTAAAAAAAATTAATTTCGGATAGCGGTTGATGAATTTATTTAACAAAAATGTGATGCTCAGGTTTTCATTACACGATTTTAATTAAGCAATGACTCAATTTAAAACCAGGTATCCGTTATTCACTGCCCGCTCTCACCCGTGGCCCTTCCAGGCCTAGAAGGGCGCAAACGCTCAAAATTGCAAAAGAATTCTTTTCTCCAGCAAAGTTAAATGCTTTTTATTAAAGCTGGTAAGTGTGTGAGAGCCCTTTAGGGCCACGGGTGAGCAAAGTCCTGGGAATTTTTTCAGGGTTCAATAATAAATATGCTATGCCGTCAATCGTGGGCTGGCTTTAGTTACCAACACAGACAAGGACCAGCGATAAGCGGTTTTTTTAGAAAACAACCTTTATCGCTTTGATTTTGCTGCAGGCCCGTCATGCTGCCGGGTTTAGCTTATTCACGCCTGTGTTTCATAGCTGGCAATTGTCTGAATCCTGATTTTTATGATTTCTCGGATTTTCCCTATTCATTACTCCAATTCCAAATGCCACGGCACCCCATAGCCTTTCCATACCTGGAACGCCTCTGCCGTACTTACTTTATTACATCGAACTACATTTAATACACTATTCAAAAAATCCATATTTTTACCCGTTTCAAAAAAACCCGCATTGCCTGTGTTACCTTGTAAAAGGCCTTCATAACAGGAAAAAAGTCCTCAAAACGCTTGAAAGGAAAAAAACCGCTTAAAAAGGAAGTAAAGAAAGCCACCGTAACTACCCCGGCAAAAAAGAAAACGTCAGTTACGGCATTCCTTGTCATGGCTGCCGTGCTTTGTCTGCCCGTTGTATTTGCTGTGATGGGCCCCTGCCTGAAGAACGGCTTCAGCAACTGGGACGATCCCACTTACCTTGAAAACAATCCATTGATCAGGGAAATGTCGCTGGCCAATGTCAAAAAGATCTTTACAGAAATTTATTTTTCAAACTACCAGCCGTTGCATATTCTATCCTATATGCTGGAGTATTCTGTATTTAAGCTGGATCCCTACGGTTATCACCTGGTCAGTTTGCTGATGCATGCAGCCGTAACGGTTATAGTGGTCTGGTTTACGTTTGTGTTCTCTGAAAAAAAGCTTATCGCCATTATTACCGGCCTCCTGTTTGCCATTCATCCCATGCACGTTGAATCCATTGCATGGGCCGCTGAACGAAAAGACCTGCTCTATGCCTTTTTCTTTTTTGCTTCGCTGACGGCTTATCTATATTATATCAGGAACACTGAAAAAAAGATTAACCTGTGGTGGAGCTTCCTGCTTTTTGCCCTTGCCATTTTTTCCAAGGCCATGGCTGCGGCTTTGCCTCCCGTGCTTGTGCTTACCGACATGTATTTCAGGCGTAAACTGAATGGCAAAGTGATCCTGGAAAAGGTTCCATTTTTCCTGCTCGCCTTTATCATGGGCGCCGTTTCCGTTTATGCCTCTTCGCGGGATGGCTCCATTGACACCAATAAAACCTACAATTTTTTTGACCGCATCATCCTGGCCCATGCCAACCTGGTGCAATACTACGTAAAGCTTGTTGCTCCCTTAAACCTGTCGGGTTTTTATCCGTATCCCGACAAAACGGGAAGCGCACTGCCATGGTTTTATTATCTGGCGCCGCTCGTGGTGCTCATCATGGTCGTGCTGGTGATCCGTTCGCTGAAACAAACCAGGATCATATTTTACTGCACCGGATTTTTTCTGCTCACTGTTTTCCTGGTGTTGCAGCTGTTACCGGTTGGTCCGACCATTTTTTCGGAACGATACAGCTATATTCCGTCTGCGGCCTTTTTTATGCTGGCAGCTTACGGCATGGATTTTATCATTGAAAAAAACAAGCAAAAATCCATTGTTGCTTACTCCCTGTATGCAGTGGTTGCCATTTATAGTATATGGCTGAGCGTTATTGCACACGACCGCTGTCTTGTCTGGAAAAATCCCGATACGTTCTGGACCGATGTGATCGCCAAAGCCGAAAACGTTCCCATTGCCTACAACAACCGCGGGCATTACTACAACAAGAACGGCAAAAAGGAGGAAGCCATGGCTGATTTCAACAAGGCACTTTCGCTGAATGCTGATTACGACATGGCTTTGTTCAACCGCGGCAGTCAGTATGGCGAAAGGGGGCAGTTTAAGGAATCGCTTGCCGACCTGGATAAAGCCATCAGGATTAACGGAAAGCTTTCGGAAGCCTACAAAATGCGCGGCCAGGTATATGCCATGACAGGCAGGTCGCAAGAAGCGCTGGCTGATTTCAACAAGGCGCTTGCATTGAATCCGGAATTTGCTGAAGTTTATTTTAACCTGGGCATCTTTTATTATAATGCAGGTAATAAAGCAGAGGCCTGTAAGAATTTTTCAAAGGCCAATGCCATGCATTTTGAAAATGCAAAAGCGATGGTTGACAAGACTTGTAATTAATATATTTGTTTCATATAACTAAAATGCCCCATCTAGCCATTATATCGTCGTCAGTCAGGACAGGACGCAACAGCAACCGCGTTGCCACTTTTTTCAGGAATTACATCCTCGAAAAAAAATATGCAACGGTTGAAATTATTGACCTGAACGAATATCGTTTCCCGATTTTTGACGAACGTTTAAAATACCAGAAGCAACCCACGCCGCAGATGCTTCAGTTTGCCGACAAGGTAATCCATGCCGACGGGATCATTATAGTAACACCTGAATACAACGGCGGCTACCCGGCCAGCATTAAAAACGCCATTGATTTACTCTATGACGAATGGCATCGCAAGCCCATTGCCATCTCCACAGTTTCCGATGGCGCCTGGGGTGGCAACCAGGTAATCACTTCCTTACAATTCTCACTTTGGAAAATACGTGCATGGACGGTTACAGCCATGTTTCCCGTTCCGAAAGTGGAACAGACTTTTGATGAAAACGGTGTTCCCGCCGATCCGGCTGGTGTGCATAAGCGGGCTGATGTTTTTATTCGTGAATTACTCTGGTGTGTGGAGGCGAGGAAATTGATGAACGAAAAAGAAACGTGAAGTTTAAAGTTTAAAGTTTGAGGTTTAAAGTTTAAAGTTCTTTTATCTTATTTTTTTATATGAAATAAAACGAACCGCAGGCGCGAGCGTCTTCGCTCGTGCCATTTGATCATTGAGGCCTCCGGCCGGGCTTATAGCATTGACAATTTTAATTCAGTAAATCGATTTGCACTGCTGTAAACATAACTTTCTGCTTCAGTAACTATCCGTGCGGCAACAGGATTGTTATGGATATAATTAATTTTTTCTTCAATCAGTTTATCGGAATACAATTCAAACGGATGGTTTTCCTTAAGCATCCTCCAGTTTTAAGCAACAACTGCTTTCAATTTGGGCTTTTAGCGTACTTTTATAAGAAAATGTAATGTCATGAAAAGAACTCATATATATATCATGCTGCTTGTAGGGTTAAATATTGAAGTTTCATTTGCTCAAAACCTGGTTTTTAATTCAGATTTTGAACAATACGACACATGCCCTAATATGCTGAATCAGGTTCCTTTTGCAACAGGTTGGCAAAACTGGCTTCTCTCTCCCGATTATTTTAATGCTTGTGCCCCTCAAGGAAGCACTTCCATATCAGTACCATATAATTGCGGGCCAAACAATTTTCAGTATGCGCATTCAGGTAATGGATACGTTGGTTATTTTAATTATTGGACTAGGGCTTTTTTAAACGGTTATCCTTGGGCTCGAGAACATATTGGGATCCAACTTAACCAAACCTTGCAGGTAGGCGTAAAATATTTTTTTACCATGTACGTTTCGTTGGCTTCCTGGGTGCCTTCGCCTTGTGCTTCGTCTAAAATCGGAATTAAGCTCACTACTCAATCATTTGCGAATCCGAATGGAAACATTACTCCATTAGTAGATAATACTGCAACGGTTCATGTTGATACATTAATTACGGATACTTTAAACTGGACCAAAATCACTGGTTCGTTTGTTGCAGACTCGGCATACCAATATTTGGTAATAGGTAATTTTTTTGATGATTTTAATATCGATACATTGATTATCGGATCGACCTTTTTATGTTACTCCTATTATTTGGTGGATGACATTTGTCTTTCGGCTGATTCATCTACCTGTTTAACTGTTGGAATACAGAATTGGAATCACGATTATGATTTAAAGATATATCCAAAACCGTTGCAAGATGAGTCAGTACTTGATTTACCGGAATCATTGCATAGTTACATTCTGAAACTTTACAACGTATTAGGAGAAGAGGTGAAGATCAATTATGAGATTGACCAAGAAAAAAATAGAATTACGATAAAGAAAGGAAATCTTATGAGCGGCATGTATAACTTGAGAGTTTTTTATGACAGAAAAATTAAAACAATCAAATTAATCATTAATTAGATATTATTAAAATGAAACATAAATTCCCCGCAGGCGCGAGCGTCTTCGCTCGTGCCATTTGATCATTGAGGCCTCCGGCCAGGCTTATAGCATTGACAGCTTTAATTCAGTAAATCGATTTGTACTGCTATATACATAACTTACTGCTT
>Ga0157380_10000039_pt1 | contig 78322 bp, 68 predicted proteins | sample S35metaG_FD_119757 | JGI IMG/M metagenome (GOLD analysis project Ga0157380, IMG submission 119757) | Switchgrass rhizosphere microbial communities from Kellogg Biological Station, Michigan, USA - S3-5 metaG | ecosystem: Host-associated > Plants > Roots > Rhizosphere > Soil | place: USA...
AACTTGCCGATCGGGCGCCCGAAGGCTTCGCGCTCCTTGGCGTACTCGAGGGTCTTCTCCATCATCCGCTCGGCCCCCGCGTGGCAGCCGGCGGCGGCGACCAGGCGCTCGCCCTGGAGCTCCCAGGCGATGTGGTAGAAGCCTTTGCCGACCTCGCCGAGCACGGCGTCGGCCGGCACGCGGACGTCTTCGAAGGCGAGCTCGCCGGTGTCCGAGGCGTGCATCCCCATCTTCTCCAGCTCGGCGGAGACGGTGAAGCCGGGGACGTGGTCGCCGTTCTCGTCGCGCAGGTCGACGACGAAGAGGGTGATGCCGGCGTGACGCTCCTCCGGGTCGGTCTTGCAGACGAGGACGATGAAGTCCGCCCGCGGGCCGTTGGTGATGAAGGTCTTGGAGCCGTTGATCACGTATTCGTCGCCGTCGCGGATCGCGGTGGTGCGGATCCCGGCGACGTCGGAGCCGGCGCCCGGCTCGGTGATCCCGAGGCTTCCGACCTTCTCGCCTTTCAGCCCCGGCTCCAGGTACTTCTTCTTCTGCTCCTCGGTGCCGAGCAGGTGGATCGGGGGGAGGACCATGTCGGTCTGGACCGCGAAGCCCATGTTGGTGCCGCCGGAGCCGGTGTAGCTCATGCACTCAGCGCGGACCAGCGAGTAGAAGTAGTCGCCGCCCTGGCCGCCGTACTCCTCCGGGAAGCAGAGGCCGAGGTAGCCGAGCTCGCCCGCCCGCTTCAACTTCTCGGTCGGCCAGTAGGTGTCCTCCCATTCGTTGCGGTGAGGCCACATCTCCTTTTTCACCCACGACTCCATCGACTCGCGCAGGTCTTCGTGCTCCTGGCTGAAGATGAAGTGCTTGCGCCCTGCTGCGTGGTCGGGCTTGATGACGCTGGAGCCGTCGGTTGCGGTCGCCACTGTGTTTTCCTCCCTGTGAGTTGGCCGGGGCACCGCCCCGAATGCGAAGTGGACAGTAGCACTTACCACTTCCAGTGAAAACGCTATGGTTCGCGAGGATGGCCCAGGGAGATTTCGAGAAGGTCGCCTACGAGGTGGCCGACGGCGTCGCCACGGTGACGCTGAACGATCCGGAGAAGCGCAACATGCTCTCCGGGCAGATGCTGTTCGAGCTGGTCGAGGCGATGAAGCTGGCCAAGGCCTCTGACGAGGTGCGCGCCGTCGTCCTCACCGGCTCCGGCGAGAAGGTCTTCTGCGCCGGCGCCGACCTCGGCGGGTTCGCCGCCGAGGTGCCGCTGGTCGCCAAACACTTCGCCTCCGACCTCTTCCTCGAGTTCTTCCGGCTGATGCCGCGGCTCGGCAAGCCCTCGCTCTGCGCCGCCAACGGCCACGTCCTGGCGGGAGGGATGGGACTCGCCCTCTCCTGCGACCTGGTGATCGCCAAAGAGGGGGCGACCTTCGGCACGCCGGAGATCAACGTCGGCGCCTTCCCCTACATGATCATGTCGATCATCTACCGTAACGTCCCACGCAAGAAGGTCAACGAGATGATGCTGCTGGGCGAGCGGCTCTCGGCGGAGCAGGCGGTCGAGTACGGCCTCGCCAACAAGGTGGTCCCGGCGGCCGAGTTCGACGCCGCCGTCGCCGAGTGGGCGACCAAGCTCGCCTCCAAGAGCCCGGTGCTGATGCGGCTCGGCCACGACGCGATGTACCGCCAGCAGGACATGGCGATCGACGACGCGCTCGAGTTCCTCCGCTCGCAGCTCTCCCTCACCTTCACGACCGAGGACATCGTCGAGGGGGTCACCGCCTTCTTCGAGAAACGCGACCCGCAGTGGAAAGGGCGATAGCCGATGGCGACCGAGGAGAAAGCTCCGAACCTGCTGCCGGGCACCGCCCCGCTCGGCGAGCTGACCGCGCAGATGCACGAGCGCCGCGAGAAGGCGAAGCTCGGCGGCGGCGAGGAGAAGATCGCCAAGCAGCACGATCGCGGCAAGCTCACCGCCCGCGAGCGGATCGACCTGCTGGTCGACGAGGGGACCTTCGTCGAGCTGGGGATCCACGGCCGCCCGCACTTCGCCCAGCGGGCGATGGACGGGATCGAGGCGCCGGCTGACGGGGTCGTCACCGGCTGGGGCGACGTCGACGGCCGCCCGACCTGCATCGCCGCCTACGACTTCACGGTGATGGCCGGCTCGATGGGGATGACCGGCGAGCTCAAGGTCACCCGCCTGCGGGAGATGGCGCTGCAGAAGCGGATGCCGTTCGTCTGGCTGCTCGACAGCGCCGGCGCCCGCATCCAGGAGGCCGCGGGATCGCTGTTCGCCGGCTCCGGCCACCTCTTTCGCGAGGAGGTCGAAATGTCGGGCGTGATCCCGATGGTGGCGGCGATGATGGGCCCCTGCGCCGCCGGCACCGCCTACATCCCGGCGCTCTCGGACTTCGTCCCGATGGTCTCCGGCCAGGGCGCGATGGCGCTGGCCGGCCCGCACCTGACCAAAGCCGTGACCGGCGAGGAGATCTCGATGGAGGACCTCGGCGGCGCCAAGGTCCACTGCCGCAAATCGGGCGTGGGGGACCTCGAGGTGAAGGACGACGAGGAATGCATCGCCTCGGTTCGCAAGTACCTCTCCTTCTTCCCGGCCAACTGCGAGGAGCGACCGCCGCTCGCCGACGTCCAGGACCCGGTCGAGCGGGCCTCGGAGAAGCTGATGGAGATCGTCCCGGATTCCCCGCGGCAGCCGTACGACATGTACGACGTGATCCGCGAGATCGTCGACGACGGCGACTACTTCGACCTGAAGCCGAAGTTCGCCAAGAACGTGATCACCTGTTTCGCCCGCTTCGGCGGTCAGCCGGCGGGGATCGTCGCCAACCAGCCCAAGCACCTGGCCGGCGTCCTCGACAACGACTCGGCGGACAAGGCCGCCCGCTTCATCAACCTCTGCGACGCCTTCAACATCCCGCTGGTCTTCCTCCAGGACGTTCCCGGCTTCATGGTCGGCTCGAAAGTCGAGCACGCCGGGATCATCCGCCACGGGGCGAAGATGCTCTACGCGGTCAGCCGCGCCACCGTGCCGAAGGTGACCGTGGTGGTCCGCAAGGCCTACGGCGCCGGCTACTACGTGATGTGCGGGAAGGCGTACGAGCCCGACCTGATCGTCGCCTGGCCCGGGGCCGAGATCTCGGTGATGGGCGCCGAGGGCGCGGTCGAAATCATCGGCCGCTCGGCGATCGAGGCCTCCGACGACCCGGAGGCGACCCGCGAGGCGATGCTGAACGCGGTCCGCCAGCAAATCGACCCCTACATCGCCGCCGGCAACGCGGTGATCGACGACGTCATCGACCCGCGGGAGACGCGGGCGACGATCGCGGGGGCGCTGAAGATGGCGCGCAACAAGCACGTCGAGAAGCCGAAGAAACGACACGGCGTAATGCCGGTCTGAGGAGGACGAGATGAGCTCTTTCGACGATCCGGTGGTCATCAGCTGCTCGATCAGCGGCGTGATCGCCAACCGCGACCAGTGCCCGGCGATCCCCTACACGCCGGAGGAGTACGCGGCGGAGGCGCGCCGCGCGGTCGACGAGGGCGCCTCGCAGATCCACATCCACGCCCGCAAACCCGACGGCACCCCCTCCTACGAGATCGAGGACTTCCAGGCGATCACCGAGGCGATCCTGGCCGAGGTCGGCGACGTGATCGTCAACTACTCGACCGGGGCGATCGGGATCCCGATCGAGAAGCGGATCGAGTACCTGCGCGCCTGCCGTCCCGACGTCGCCGCCCTGAACATGAGCTCGATGAACTACGCGAAGTACAGCTCCCGGCGCAAGGACTTCGTCTTCAAGGCGGTCTTCGAGAACAGCTTCGACACGATCATCGAGTTCCTCACGGCGATGAAAGAGATCGGGGTCAAGCCCGAGCACGAGTGCTTCGACTCCGGCCACGTCGCCAACCTCGACCCGCTGGTCGACATGGGGCTGCTGGAGCCGCCGCTGCAGATCTCGCTGGTGATGGGGGTGACCGGCGGCATCCGGCCGACCCCGCGCAACGTCACCCTGATGTCGGACCAGATCCCCGGCGGCCCCGAGGGGCCGAACCAGTGGCAGGTGATCGGCATCTCCCGCGATCAGTGGAAACTGCTCGCCTCCTCGCTGATCCTCGGCGGCAACGTCCGCGCCGGGGTCGAGGACAACCTCTACCTGCCGAACGGGGAGATGTGCCGCTCCAACGGCGACCTGATCGCGAAGGCGCGGCAGATGGCCGAGGACGTCGGCCGCCGCGCCGCCACCGTCGCCGAGGCGCGCGAGCTGCTGGGGGTCCCGAGGCGTGAGCGCTCTACCGCTTAGCGACGTCAAGGTCCTCGACCTCACCCGGCTGCTGCCGGGCGGCTTCTGCTCGCTGCTGCTCGCCGACCTCGGCGCCGAGGTGCTGAAGGTCGAGGACACCGGAATGGGCGACTACATCCGCTGGGCGCCGCCCTACTACGGCTCCGACGAGCAGCAGGCGCTCGGCACCCGCTCCTCGCTCTACCTCTCGCTCAACCGCGGCAAGCGCTCGGTCCGCCTCGACCTCAAGAACGAGGCAGGAAAGGAGGCGCTGCTGCGCCTGGTCGCCGGCTGCGACGTCGTCCTCGACGGCTTCCGTCCCGGCGTGCTCGACCGCCTCGGCGTCGGCTACGAGCGAATGCGTGAGGCCAACCCCGGCCTCGTCTACTGCGCGATCACGGGTTATGGCCAGGACGGCCCCTACGCGCAGCGCGCCGGTCACGACATGAACTACCTCGGGCTGATCGGCCTGCTCGGGCTGACCGGGGCCAAGGACGGCCCGCCGGTGCAGTCGGGCGGCCAGATCGCCGACCTCGGCGGCGGCGCCCTGATGGCCGCCTTCGGGGTGATGGCGGCGCTGCACGAGCGGGGTCGCTCGGGCGAGGGCCAGATGGTCGACATCTCGATGGCCGACGGCGCCCTCTCCTGGCTGGCGATGGTCGCCGGTCGCTACTTCTGCGACCGGGAGGTGCCGCAGCGCGGCGACCAGCAGCTCGCCGGCGGCCTGGTCTGTTACCTGCCCTACGAGGCGAGCGACGGCTGGGTCAGCTGCGGGGCGCTGGAGCCGAAGTTCTGGGCCGCCTTCTGCAACGGCGCCGACCGTCCCGACCTGGTCGAGAAGCAGTTCGAGGCGCCGGGCTCCGACGCCTGGGCCGAGGTCGCCGCCGTCTTCCGCTCCCGCACCCGCGACGAGTGGCTCGCCTTCAACGACGAGCACGACTGCTGCATCGAGCCGGTTCTCGACATCGACGAGGCGCTCGAATCGGAGCTGGTCAAGGCGCGGGGGATGGTCGTCGAGCTCGAGCAGCCGGAGCTGGGCAAGGTGCGCCAGCTCGGCAATCCCGTGAAGCTGAGCCGCACTCCCGCCGACCCGACCCGCCCGGCGCCCGCCTTCGGCGAGCACACCGACGAGGTGCTGGCCGAGGCCGGCTACTCGGTCGAGGAGATCGCGGCGATGAAGGCCTCGGGAGCCGCCGCCGGTCCCGCTGCCGAAGCGCAGCAGGAGTTCCGCGCGTGAGTGCCAACGCGACCGACGCCCAGCAGAACCAGGGCCTCCTGCGGATGCGCGAGCTGGCCGAGGCCTCCGGGGTGCCGGCCCCGACGATCAAGCACTACCTGCGCGAGGGCCTGCTGCCGGAGCCGGTCAAGACCAGCCGCAACATGGCCTACTACCCGCCCGAGTTCGTCGACCGGATCAAGCTGATCAAGCGCCTGCAGGAGGAGCGCTACCTGCCGCTGAAGGCGATCAAGACCGTCCTCGACGAGGATCCCGACCGGGCCAAGGCGATGCTCGAGCTGGGCGACCAGATCCTCGATCGCGCCCTCGCCGGCGAGCGCTCCCGGACCAGCGCCGCCGAGGTCCGCAAGCGCTACGGGCTGCCGAAGGAGGTCCTCGACCGCCTCGCCGAGCTCGAGGTCCTGACCCCCAACAGCCGCGGCTATTCGCCCTCGGACGTGACGATCATCGAGGCGATCAGCCGCTTCCGTGCCGGCGGCTACGACGAGCAGATCGGCTTCACCGTCTACGACACCCTCCGCTACAAAGCTGCGATCGAAGAGCTGGTCCGCCAGGAGGTCGACGTGGTGATGGAACGGCTCGCCGGCGAGGTGCCGCCGGAGCGGGTGGTGGAGATGCTGGAAGTCGGCGCCCAGCCGCTCAAGGACCTGATCGCGGCCCTGCACACGAAGCTGATGGTTGCCGAGCTCGAGCGGCGCAGCTGACGGTTAGCCGGCGGCCGAAGCCAGCGTCTCGCGCTCGGCTTCGATCTCCAGCACGCAGGTGACCGCGTTGGTTCCCTCGGCGACCTCGAGCGCTTCCTCGAGCGCTTGCTCGGCTCCCCCGCGCCCGGCCGCGTGCAGTGCCCGGCCCAGCGCCAGCAGCGCGATCGGCAGCGACCACAGCAGGCCCCGCTCCCGGGAGACCCGCACCGCCCATTCCGCCTCCGCGATCGCCTCTTCGGTGCGTCCGACGCCGATCAGTGCTTTGGCCCGCAGCTGCGAGCGCCAGCCCTCCATCTCGCCGCCGATCTTCATCGCCTCGCGATAGATCCGGTCGGCTTCCTCGATCGAGTCCAGCGCGTCCTGGTATTCCTCGGCCGCGAGCTGGGCCCAGGCGAGGTTGGCGATCGAGAGGCTGCGGGAGAAGACGTCGCCGATCCGCTCGGTCAGCTCGCAGTTGCGCCGCGCCACCGCCAGCGCCCCCTCGACGTCGCCCCGGATCGCCATCAGGCCCGCCTGGTTGCTGCGGACCCAGCTCGCCGTCTCGGGATCGTCGGCCGCGGCGGAGATCTCCAGCGCCCGCTCGAAGTACGGATCCGTGCCCTCGAGGTCGCCCTGCTCGCGGAGCACCATGCCTTTGCCCATCTCGGCCCAGGCCAGGGGGGTGTTGAGGATGATCCCGGCGCCGACGGAGAGATCGCCGTCGGCGATCTCGATCAGCTCGTCGAGGGCACGGTCGAAGCCGGCGAAGTCGGCGGCGATCAGGTAGGCGTAGGCGCCGGCAGCGCGGATCGCGACCCGCAGGTGGGGGTCTCCGGTCTGGTCGGCGAGCCGGGTCATCTCCCGGACCTGCTCGAGCCACTCGTCGGTGTGCAGCTGCAGCCCCGGGCGTCCCGACGCGGACATCTTCAGCAGCACGATCGAGTGCAGGTCGCCGCGCCGGTCGGCGATCACCTCGGCTTCGTCCAATAGCTGGGCCTGCTCCTCGAGGTCCATACCGACTCGCCAGGCGAACTGGATCTGGGCGAGGCGGGAGGCGATTCCGAGCGCGTCGCTCTCCTCGTTCACCTCGAGCTCACCGGCCAGTTCCATCGTCTCGTGCCAGAGGCGCATCGCGTCCCTGGGCCGGCTGTGGCCGGCCCAGTGGGCGGCCCGGGCGGACCAGCGCGTCGCGTCGAGCGTCTCGCCGCCCTGCTTGAGGTGGTCGGCGATCAGCGCCGCCCGCTCGTCGTGGCGCTCGGCGGGGATCAGCTCGATCATCGCCCGCGCCGCCGCCGCGTGGGTCGCCTCCCGCTGGCTGGCGAGCTGGGTGCCGTAGGCGACCTCGCGGGTGAGCGGGTGGCGGAAGGCGAAGCGTCGCTGCGGATACAGCTCGGCTTCGTAGAGGAAGCCGGCGTCGATCAGCGCTCGCTGGGCTGCCTCCTGCTCGTCCACGCCGAGGTCCGCGGTCAGTCGCAGCGCCTCGCCGCTGACCTCCTTGCCGACCACCGAGGCGACCTGCAGGAGGTGCTTGCTTTCGGTGTCGAGGCGGTCGATGCGGGCGGCGAGGACCGCCTGGACAGTCACCGGAACCCCGGCGTCCTCGATCGGCCGCGCCAGCCGGTAGGCGCCGCGGCCGCCCTCCAGGTAGCCGGCCTCGCCCAGCTCGCGGACGATCTCCTCGATGAAGAAGGGGTTGCCACCCGTCCGCTCGTGGATCGGCTCGTCGATCCCGTCGAGCGAGGGATCCTCGCCGGCGAGGTCGCGGATCAGCTTCGCGGTGTCCGGGCGACCGAGCGGCTGCAGGGCGATCACCTCGAACAGCGGCGACTCCTCCCAAGCCGGGGTGTGCTCGGGGCGGTAGTTGACGAGGACCAGCGTCGGGGTTCCGCCCATCCCCTCGACCAAGCCGTGCAGCATCGCCTGGCTGCCCTCGTCGATCCAGTGCAGGTCCTCGACGATCAGGACCAGGGTCTTGCGACGCGCCGGGTTGCTTACCAGGCGGCAGAGGAAATCGCCGAGGGCACGGCCGCGGCCCTCGGGGTTCATCTTCGGGACGGGCCGCTCGGGGTCTGGCACCCCGAGGAAGTCGAAGACCAGCGGCAGGTCGTCGGCGAAGCCGGGGTCGAGGAGGAGCGAGCGGCCGGCGATCTTCTCGCGCGCCAGCTGCTCGGAGTCGCGGTCGCCGATCCCGTAGAAGGAGCGCAGCATCTGCAGGATCGGCATGAAGGGGATCGACTTGCCGTGCGATTGCGCCTGGGCCTCGAAGACCTCCAGCCCCTCGGTCCGGCAGCGCTGGGAGAACTCGTGGTAGAGCCGGCTCTTGCCGATCCCGGGTTCGGCGACGACCCCGACCGCGGTCGCCCTGCCTTCGCGGGCGCGCCCCAGGGCCTCGTCGAGCCGGGCCAGCTCCGCCTCGCGGCCGACGAACCGGGAGAAGCCGCGCTCGCGGGCGAGGTCGAGGCGCGATCGCGCCTGTCCGATCCCGGCCAGCTCGAAGACCTGCACCGGCCGGCTGGCGCCCTTGATCTCGAACTCGCCGAGGTCCTCGAGGTCGAGGTACCCATGCGCCTGCTCGGCGGTGCTCTCGGTCAGGTAGGCGCGGCCGGGCTCGGCCAGCGCCTCCATCCGCTGGGCGAGACCGACGGTGTGGCCGATCGCCGTGTACGAGGAGCCGCCTCCCCCGTCGATCGCCCCGGCGACCACCTCGCCGGAGTTGATCCCGATCCGGGTCGAGAAGTTGAGCCCCTTCTCGCGCCGCAGCTCGGCCGCGTAGGTGGCGACGTCGTCGAGCATCTGCAGGGCCGCGTAGCAGGCCCGCCTGGCGTGGTCCTCATGGGCGACCGGGGCGCCGAAGATGGCCATGATCCCGTCGCCGGTGAACTTGTCGACGGTTCCCTCGAAGCGGGTCACCGACTCGGCCAGCATCGAGAAGAAGCGCTGCATGATCTCGCGCCAGGCCTCGGGATCCTCCTGCTCGGCGAGGTCCATCGAGCCGCTGACGTCGGCGAACAGGACCGTCACCTGCTTGCGCTCGGCATCGTCCTTGAGGGAATCTTTCACGACCGCTCAAGGTTACGCCCCCGGTAGCCTCGTCTCTGTGCGATCGGTACTAGTCACGGGGGCGTCGACCGGAATCGGCCGCGCCACCGCCCTGCGCCTCGACGCCTCCGGCTGGCGCGTCTTCGCCGGGGTGCGCAAGGAGGCCGATGCTCAGAGCCTGCGAGCGGACGCCTCACCGCGCCTCGTACCCGTCACCCTCGACGTCACCGACGCCGAGCAGATCGCCGCTGCCGCGGAGCTGATCGAGCGCGAGACCGATGCGGGCCTCCAGGGCCTCGTCAACAACGCCGGCGTCGCCGTCCCGGGACCGCTGGAGACGATTCCGCTCGAGGATCTGCGCCACCAGCTCGAGGTCAACCTGATCGCCTACGTGGCGGTCACGCAGGCCCTGCTGCCGCAGATCCGCGAGGCCCAGGGGCGGATCGTCTTCCTCGCCTCGATCGGCGGCCGGGTCGCCTTCCCGTTCGCCGGTCCCTACCACGCCTCGAAGTTCGCCACCGAGGCGATCGGCGACGTCTTCCGGCAGGAGCTGCGGCCCTGGGGGATCGAGGTCGCGATCGTCGAGCCCGGCTCGATCGACACGCCGATCTGGGGGCGCGGCCAGGAGAAGGCGGAGGAGATCGAAGCCAAGTCCCCGCAGACGATCGCGCTCTACGGTGCCGCGATCGAGAAGTTCCGCAAGGTGATCGACGACACCGCCGCCCGGGGGATCCCGCCGGAGAAGGTGGCGAAGGCGATCGCCCACGCGCTCGAGTCGAGCCGGCCGAGGACCCGCTACCTGGTCGGCCTCGACGCGAAGGTCCAGGCGCGTCTGAAACCGCTGATCCCCACTCGCCTCATGGACTGGATCGTCGCCCGCCAGTTGGACCTCTAGAGCCCCGGGGCGCCCCGGAGGCTCATATACTGGGACTGCCGATTGACTGGTCAATCAATGGAGGTCGCGGCGGTGCGCGTAGCGGCGGTGCAGCTCAACTCGAACGGGGACAAGGCGCGGAACCTCACCGCCGCAGAGCGACTGGTGCGCGAGGCCGCCGCCGCCGGCGCCGAATTCGTCGCTCTGCCGGAGAAGTGGAACCTGCTCGCAGGCGGCGCGGAACTGGCGGCCGGGGCCGAGCCGCTCGACGGGCCGAGCCTCGCCGCGGCCCGTGACTGGGCGCGCGACCTCGGAATCCACCTGCTGGCGGGAAGCATCTCCGAGCAGGGAGACGGGGGCGAGAAGGCGTCCAACACCTCCGTCCTGATCGGGCCCGGGGGGGAGGATCTCGCCGTCTACCGGAAGATCCACATGTTCGACGTCGACGCTGGCGGCGTCTCCTACCGCGAGTCCGAGTTCGAGCGTCCCGGCGAGGAAAGCGTCGTCACCCAGGCCGCCGGCCTGGGTGTCGGTATGACCGTCTGCTACGACCTGCGCTTCCCGGAGCTGTTCCGGATCCTCGCCCTGCGCGGCGCCCGTTTGATCGCGATCCCCTCGGCCTTCACGCTGGCGACCGGCCGCGACCACTGGGAAGTGCTGCTGCGGGCGCGGGCGATCGAGAACCAGCTCTTCGTCCTGGCCCCGAACCAGTGGGGGGAGGCGCCGCCCCACTACAGCTCCTTCGGCCGCTCGGCGATCGTCGACCCATGGGGGGTGGTGCTGGCCACCGCGCCCGACGGCGAGTGCTTCGTCGCCGCCGACCTCGACCTCGACCTGCAGGACCGGGTGCGCGAGTCGCTCCCCTCGCTCGCCAACCGCCAGCCCGGTGCCTACGCCTGGCCCGGAGCGACGGAAGGCCGGGGCTGATGGCGCAGGCACCGCCCGCCGAAAAACGCCGCTTGATCCTCGACGCAGCGATCCGCGTCTTCGCCCGCCAGGGATTCCACGCGACCCGCGTCTCCGACATCGCCGACGAGGCGGGCGTCGCCTACGGACTTGTCTACCACTACTTCAAATCCAAGGACGAGGTCCTGAACGAACTCTTCATCGAGCGCTGGTCGCTGCTGCTGGCGGCGATCGAGGAGGCCGACAAGACGGCGGCCAGCCCGCGCGAGAAGCTGGGCGCGGTGGCGACCTTCATCTTCGAGTCCTACCGCCACGATCCCGAGCTGATGAAGGTGATCATCGTCGAGGTCACCCGCGCGGCCAACTCCTTCGGCCGCACCCACCTGGAGGAAATTCGCCGCGCCTACGAGTCGATCGCGAAGATCGTCGCCGACGGCCAGGCGAGCGGCGACTTCCGCGGCGACGTGGCGCCGATCTTCGCCTCGATGTCCTTCTACGGGGCGATCGAGCAGCTGCTCTCCGGCTGGATCTTCGGCACGATTCCGGCCTCGGACACCGACTTCGACCAGGCGCGGGATCTCCTTGTCACGACGATCTGCGACGGCTTGGAGCCGCGCTAACGTGGTTTACTGCCGACTTCCCATGGGGAAAGGTTCGATTTAGTGGATAACGAGATGGTCAAGCGCCTCGTCTGGAGCGGCCTGCTGGCTGCAACCGGCGCGCTGGCGAGCATCGCCGCCGCGCGAATCGCGGGTCTCGTCTTCCGCCGTATCTACGGCGAGGACCCCCCGGACTAGGCGATGCCGGAGCAGCCGCCACAGAATCCGCCGCCGGTGCCCCCACCCGGTCCGACCCCGCCGCCCGAGGACGACCGCTCGCTTGCCGACCTCGTCGTCGAGGTCTCCGAGAACGCCTCGACCCTGGTCCGCGAGGAGATCGAGCTGGCCAAGGCCGAGGTCTCCGAGAAAGTCGGCAAGATCCTTCGCGGCTCGGCCGTCGGCATCGCCGCCGGCGTCTTCGCCTTCCTCGCCCTGATCCTGATCATGCACGGGATCGCCTGGCTGCTGGCCGAAGAGCTGTTCGACGGCAACGTCTGGCCCGGGTACTTCGTCGAGGCCGCTCTTTTCCTGATCGTCGCCGCCCTCGCCGGCCTGTTCGCCTCGAAAGCCCTGAAAGCGGGCGCGCCGCCGGTTCCCGAGCAGGCGATCGAGGAGGCGAAGCTGACCAAGGAGATGCTCGAAAGGGAGGTCTCGTGACCACCGGTGCCCCAGGACGCTCGCCGGCGGAGATCCGCCGCGACATCGAGTCGAAGCGACTGCAGCTGGGTGGCTCGGTCGAGGCGCTGCGGGTGCGCGTCAACGAGCTGACCGACTGGCGCCGCCAGGCCGAGGAGCACAAACAGCAACTGCTCGTCGGCGCCGCCGCGGTCGGCTTTCTGATTGGCGCGCGCGCAATGATGCGCCGCCGTCGCCGCCGCGGCTAACTACAGAGGGATCAGGCGATCAGGTCGGTGCGGACGCTGCCGACGCCGAGCAGTCCAGGGCCGACGTGGGCGCCGAGCACGGGTCCGACCTCGGAGATGAAAGCCGGCTCGCAGCCGAAGATCTCGTAGCAGTCTTCGACCAGCGAGTCAGCGGTCTCTTTGTCCTGGATGTACTGGACGACCCAGCCGTAGGCGCCGGATTCGTGGCGCTGGCGAGCGTAGCCGCGCAGCCGCTCGAGCGAGCGGGCGCGGGTCCGGACCCGCTCGACGGGGGTGATCTCCTCTTCGAGCGTGAGGATCGGCTTGATCTTCAGGGCGCCGCCGATCCAGGCGCGGGCGCCGCCGATCCGCCCGCCGCGCCGCAGGTACTCCAGGGTGTCGATCGCAAACCACATCTTCAGGTTCTTGCGCGTCTCTTCCGCCCGGGCGATCGTGCCGGCGGCGTCGGCGCCCGCGGCGGCGGCCGAGGCGGCGCCCAGGGCGCAGAGGCCCATGCCCCCGGCGGCGGTGCGGGAATCCAGCAGGTGCAGGCTCTCGCCGCCCTTGCCCTCCTCGATCAGCCGCTCACGCGCCTGGCCTGCGGCCTCGAAGGTGCCCGAGATGCCGGCGGAGATGTGGATCGAGACCACTTCCCGGCCTTCGGCCAGCAGCGGTTCGTAGACCTCGAGGAAGTCTCCGACCGACGGCTGGGAGGTGGTCGCCCCGCTTTCCGAGGCGCGCAGCCGCTCGTAGAAGGCGTCGAAGTCGGAGATGTCGGCCTCCCGCTCCTGCTCGCCGTCGACCGCGACGTAGAGGCTGACGGTCTCGATGCCCCGGGCGGCCAGCAGGTCGATGGGCAGGTAGGCGGTCGTGTCGCAGACGACCGCGGTCTCGGCTGGCGAGCTCACGATTCGATTCTAGACGCGGAGACCAACCGGGACGCCGTCGAGTCACGCTACACTTTGTGAAGTGACCGATACGCCCCAAGCAGCGATCACCCTCACCGACCAAGCCGCCGCGAAGATCGGCGAGCTGCTCGGCTCGCAGCCCGACGGCGCCGAGCAGGCGCTGCGCGTAGCGGTCCGGGGCGGAGGCTGTTCCGGCTTCCAGTACGCGCTCGCCTTCGACAAGGCTAAGGAGGACGACAACGTCTTCGAGGTCGACGGCGTCGCCGTGATCGTCGACAAGGTCAGCATGCAGTTCGTCTTCGGCTCGGAGGTCGACTACGTCGAAGGCCTCCAGGGCGCCGGCTTCCAGGTCAACAACCCGAACGTGGTTGCGGCCTGCGGTTGCGGCTCCTCTTTCCAGGTCAAAGAGGACGCCGCAGAGCAAGCGGCCGTCTAGCGCCTCCAGCTATTCGATCTGCAGCGGGGGAGACTGCGCCGGGGGCGCGGTCGGTGCGACTTGCGCTTCCGCCGGCTGCTCGGCGCCGAGGGCCTCGGCCAGCTCGCCGGACTCGAACATCTCCTCGACGATGTCGCAGCCGCCCAGCAGCTCGCCGTTGACGTAGAGCTGCGGGAAAGTCTGCCAGTCGGCGATCTCGATGGTGACTTCGCGCAGCGGCTGCAGCGCGGGGAGGACGTCGATCGCGCCGTAGTCGACGTCGATCTGGTCGAGCACCTGCACGACCCGCATCGAGAAACCGCAGCGCGGCATGTCCGGGGTCCCTTTCATGAACAGCAGGACCGGGTTGGCGGCGATCAACTCTTCGATTTTGGACTTCAGCTCTGGGTCGGCCATGGGGGCATTGTAGGGAGGCGCGTGCCTCGGCTAGAGCTTGGTGACGATCAGGCCTGCGAGTCCCATGAACCCGCTCACCATTATCACCACGAGTGCGAGAAATCCTTGGACCGTCGTGTGTTGCAGGCCGTCGACTCTGCTGCTCAGCTCGCCGACCCGGTCGTTCAGGTCGTCAAGTCGGGAATCGGTCCAAGTCGAGCGCATCAGCTTCATGTCTCCAGCGTAGAAGGAAAAAGCGCAAGTGTGGCGCGCGGAAGTGTAACTTTTTGTCGCCGAAGGCGAAGTCAGGCCGAAACGCTGGTCTTTACCGAAAGCGCGTGGATCGTGCCGTCGTCGAAGCGCTCTTTGACCGCGGCCTTGACCAGCCGGTGCTGGTCGATCCGCGAGAGCCCCTCGAACTGGGGGGCGCTGACCGTCGCCCGCAGGTGGTCGCCCGTCCCGGTTTCGTCGATCACCTCGACCGCGGCACCCGGCAGGGCCGCCTCGATCATTCCCTGCAGCTCGGCCAGGTCGGCGGCCACGGCTAGCCGGCGAGGCGCTCGCCGACGGTCTCGAGCATCTCCTCGACCCGGACGAACTTGACCCGCGGGCGGCCGTGGGGCTCGCCGCGGCCGACCTCGGCCTGGTCGATCGCCTGCCAGTCCTCGAAGCTGACGTAGCGGGTGCCCTTCTCGCGCAGCAGATCCTCCACGGCGACAGGGTCCGGGTTCTCCGGGCTCAGCAGCGTCTCGGACTCGACGTCGGCGAAGAGGTGCTGGACCGTCTCCAGGGCATCTTTCTTGTTGGTTCCGATCACGCCGGAGGGACCGCGCTTGATCCAGCCCGCGGTGTAGTGGCCGACCTTGTGGCCGGCATCGTGGGAGTCGAGGATGCGGCCGCCCTCGTTGAGGATCAGGCCGCGCTTCTCGTCGAAGGGCACGCCCTCGATCGGAATCCCGGTGTAGCCGACCGAGCGCAGGATCAAGCCGCACTCGAGCTCTTCGCGCTCACCGGTGTCCTTGGCGCGCAGGGCGCCGCCTTCCTCGACCAGCTCGTTGCGGCCGACGACGATCGATTCGACCTTGCCGTCGCCCTTGATCTCGACCGGCGAGGTGAGGAAGCGGAGGACGACACGCTGCTTCTTGCCCTCCGGCTGGCGCTGGGAGAACTCCTCCAGCGTCTGGACGTTGACTTTGGTCGTCTTGTCGGCCTCGTCGGAGTCGACGAAGGCGCGGCTGGCCGGGTCGAGCTGGACCTCCTGCGGGTCGACGACGATGTCGGCGTCCTCCAGCTCCCCGAGCTCCTTGATCTCGGGGTTGGTGAAGGCGGCCTGGGCCGGCCCGCGACGGCCGAGGACGACGATCTCGCGGATCTGTTTGCGATCGAGCGCCTCGATCGCGTGGTCGGCGGTGTCGGTCTGGCGCAGCTCGTGGTCGGTCAGGGCCAGCATCCGGGCGACGTCCATCGCCACGTTGCCGTTGCCGATCACGACCGCGCGCTCGCTCGAGAGGTCGAACTCGTGGTCGGCGTAGTCGGGGTGCGAGTTGTACCAACCGACGAAGGAGGTGGCGGCATGGCTGCCGGGCAGGCCCTCGCCGGGGATCCCGAGCTGGCGGTCGGTCTCGCAGCCGACCGTGAAGACGATTGCGTGGTAGAGCCTCTCAAGCTCCTCGACCCCGACGTCCTGGCCGATCTTGACGTTGCCGAAGAAGCGGAATCCGTCCCGCGCTGCGGTTTTTTCGTAGACGCGGATCACCGACTTGATCTTCGGATGGTCGGGGGCGACGCCGCCGCGGACCAGCCCGAACGGGCTCGGCAGGCGGTCGAAGAGGTCGACCTGGGCGTGCAGGTCGCCGTCCTTGAGGATGTGCTCGGCGGCGTAGAAGCCGGAGGGGCCGGCGCCGACGATGGCGACGCGAAGTGGGGTCTCTTCAGTTCCGATCTTGCTCATGGGAGCGCGAAAGAATAGGGAAGTCGGTGCGTCAGCCGAGCGCCGGGGCGCTGGCGCCGACCGCGCTGGGGGCGCCGTCGAGGGCATCGAGCGCCTTGCGGACCGACATCGCCACGCAGGTGAAGATCGGCGTCTCGCGCTCGGTGTACTCGCTCGACTCGGTCGGGCGCAGCTCGTTGACGAGGTCGAGGAATTCGCCCGGGTCGTCGCCCTCGAAGCAGACGACGAACTCCTGGTCGTCGATCCCGTAGGAGTAGGTCGTGTTGATCGTGATGTCCGGGTAACGGCGGCCGACCTCGATGTGGCTCTTCATGATCCTGCCGCGCTCCTCCGGCGGCAGCCCGTACCAGCGCCGCTGCTTGACCATCGGATAGAGGAACAGGTACTTGCGCTCGGTCGTGCAGATCTCCGGCCGCGCCTGCTCCTCGGAGTAGGGCGAGCGTTTGGTGATCGAGAGGAAGGAGTGAGGGGTGGCCGTCCATTTCGCCAGCCCGCTCTGACCCAGCACGACGTGGAAGGTGTGGATGTCGTTCAGGTTCGGGCTCTGGGTGAGCAGGACCAGGTCGACGTCGCCCCGCGTTCCTATGGTTGAGTAGGCGCGCAGCGAGCGGTCGACAGCGAAGTCCTCGCAGGCGGCGAGAAACTCCTGCTTGTCGGCAGCGCGCATCTCCGGGTCCCGACGACGCCAGGCTGGATCGATCTTGAAGAAGCTGAACTTGGCGAAGGTGCGATCGGCCATCGGGGCCACGATAGCGCTCGCTCTGCTCGCCGCACCCGCAGCGGGGGCGGCGGGGCCAGACCGGGTCAGCGTCGTTATCTGGCCGCCGGAGACGAGCCTGAAAGACCTGGCCTCCGCCGGTTACTCGCCGGGTTTGATGAGCGCTGGGCTCGGCACCGTGCTGCCCGACCAGACCTATCTGGACATCGGCCAGGGCAATCGGGTCTTCGATTCGCTCTACGACCGCGACCTGCCGGTGGTCGGCGACGGATGCGAAGCCTGGACGAAAGCCGTCGAGGGGCGGGCCACGTCGGCTCCCGCGGACATCGTGCCGTTCTTGCTCAATCGCGAAGCGCAAAGTCACGAGGCAGCGATCTTTTGGCTTGGTGACATCGCCTGTGCCTTCGGCGGCTTCCCGGGAGGGGAAGGAGCGGTCGGCTTCAGAACTCTCTTCTATGGGGAAGCGCCGCTGTCGAGACGGGTGAAAGCATCTCGCTTCCTAGGTTCGGACCGGCTGACGATCGCGATTGCGCGGCCGACCGGCGCCTCGGACGCGCCGTTGCCGATCGGGATCGCGGGCCGCGGGTTCGACGGCAACCTCACCTCCGACAGCACCCGGATGGACGGGTACGTCCTCTCCACCGACGTGGCGCCGACGATTCTGCGGCACTTCGGCATCGAGGTCCCTGCGGAGATGTCGGGCCAGCCGATCCGGTCTGAGGGGTCCATGGACGTGGCGGAGATCGAAGCGCTCGGCGCCCGCATGGATGTGATCTCCTCGCGGCGCGGGCCGGTGGTCGGGCTGCCGATTGTCGCCTGGTTGCTGCTGACCCTGGGCGTCGCCCTGATCGGGGGGGTGTCCCTGGCGCGGCCCACCGTCGGCCTGCTTGGGCTGAGCATCATCTACCTGCCGCTCCTGCTTCTGGCCGGGGCCGCATTGGAGCCGGGAGAGGCGACCGAAGCCCTGCTGGTGGGCTTCGGGGCGCCAGCGCTGGCGGCGCTGACCCTGGCGCTGCTGGCGGGCTACCGGGCGCTCGCCACCGCTTCGGCTCTGACCGTGGCTGCCTACGCGGTCGACGTGATCGCCGGCTCGCCGCTGACCTCGCTCTCGCTGCTGGGCCCGAATCCGGGCCTCGGGGTCCGCTTCTACGGCATCGGCAACGAGCTCGAGGCGCTGCTGGCGGTGCTGGTGGTCGCCGGCACCGGGGCCGGGCTGACCGGTTTCGCGCCGGGGGCCTCCAGGCGCTCGGCCATGGCCGTTTTCCTCACCCTTGGATTTCTCGCTGCCGCCGTCTTTGCTGCCGGGCGCTTTGGCGCCGACGTCGGTGCCGCGATCGTCTTCCCGGTGGGCGCCGCGGTGGCCGCGGTCGCGATTGCCGGTCGTGGCCGGTGGCCCGCAGTGCTGGTCGTGGCGGCGTCGCCGGTCGCGGTCCTAGCGCTGCTCGCGTTGGTCGACCTGCTCACCGGGGCAAACGCCCATCTCACCCGGTCCGTCCTCGACGCCGGCGGCTTCGGCGACCTCGCGGACGTTGCCCAGCGTCGCCTGCAGCTCTCGGTTCGCAGCTTCGCCCGGCCGGTTCTACTGGTGTTCCTGCCGGTGGTCCTTGGTCTCGCGCTGCTTGCGTATCTGCGGCGCGACCGGCTGGCGGGCTGGCTCCGCAATGCGCCGGCGTTGCGCGCCGGCCTGCTCGGCGCTCTTGCGGCAACCGTGGTCGGCACTCTCGCCAACGACTCCGGCGCCCTCCTGCTCGAGATCGGTGCCGCCTACCTGCTTGTCTTCACCGGCTTCGCCTGGGCAGAGAATCACGCCGTTTCCGCAAAAAGCAAAGGGTCAGACGAAAAGTTACAATTTCGTGCGCCACGTGTATGACTTGACCCCGTAGCTTGGAGACATGAAGGCAATGCGCTCGACTTGGACCGACTCTCGCTTGGACGACCTGAATGGTCGCGTGGGGGAAGTCAGGGAAGAAGTCCGCGACGTGCGACGGGACATCGGCGATCTCAAGCGGACCATGATCCAGATTGGCGGTGGTCTTGTCGGGACGCTGGCGATGGCCATTCTCGGCCTGATCGGTACCCAGCTTTAAGCCCGCAAAAGCGGGCAGGCGGCTCCCCGTGCGGGTGCCGGGCGATGATCTACCCTTAGTCGTCCGTGCGCATAGGTCTCGTCTCGCCATATTCCTGGTCCTACCAGGGGGGCGTGAACCGGCACGTTGAGGCTCTCGCCGAGGAGTTCCTCGGCCGAGGCCATGATGTCCGCGTCCTCGCACCCGTCGACCCGCCCGGGAGGCTCAGCCGAGCCCTGCACCGGGCGCCGGCCGAACGGCTGGCGCTGCCCGACTACCTGGTTCCGCTCGGTCGCACGATGGGCTTCGGCGCCAACGGGTCGGTCTCCAATCTGGCGCCGTTCCCGGCCGGCGGCGTGGTCGCCCCGCGGCGCCTCGTGCGCAGCGGCGAATTCGACGTCATCCACGTCCACGAGCCAATGGTCCCGCTGGTCGGTTGGAACGCGACCCTCGGCGCCCGCGATCCCGTCGTCGGCACCTTCCACGCCTACTCGACCAAGTCGCTCCCGAACTACATCGCCAACGGGCTCGGTGCCCGCCGGGTCTTCAACCGGCTCGCGGCCAGGATCGCCGTCTCCGAAGCGGCCGCCTGGACCGGCCGCCGCTGGTACGGCGGCGAGTACACGGTCGTCCCCAACGGCGTCGACGTCGACGCCGCCCCGGAGGAGACGAAGCCGGCTGGGTCGGAGCTGCGGATCCTCTTCGTCGGCCGTTCCGAGGAGCGCAAGGGGCTGCCGATCCTGCTGACCGCCTTCAACGCTCTGGTCGAGCACGTTCCCTGCCGCCTGACCGTGATCGGCGCCGACCGGGAGGAGGTCCTGCGTTACATAGCCGACCCGGAGCTCCTGCAGTGGATCGACATCCCCGGCCGGGTTTCGCGCGAGGATCTCTGGAGGGAGCTCCATCGCGCCGACCTGCTCTGCGCGCCCTCCCTCTCCGGCGAGAGCTTCGGGATGGTTCTCACCGAGGCCTTCGCGGCCGGCACGCCGGTCATCGCCTCGGCGATCGCCGGCTACAGCGACGTCGTCAGCGACGGCGTCGACGGACTTCTCGTGCCGCCCGGAGATCCCCAGCGCCTGGCCGAGGAGTTGCAGCGGGTCCACTACGAGCCGGAGCGATTGCGGGCGATGGGGGAAGCTGCCCGGCGCAGCGCCCAGCGCTATGCCTGGCCGCGGGTGGCCGACCAGGTCACCGCCGTCTACGAGCGTGCGATCGAGGCCCCGAAGCCCGCGACCTCCGGCGAGGCGCTTGCCCACTGGGCGGGTCTGCGGCCGGCCGACGGGAAGCCGAAGCGCCCGGCGCAGAGGCTGCCCTCGCTCGATCCACCGCTGGCCCGCGCGGGCGGCAAGGGCAGGGCCGTGGCCCGCCGGCTCGCGCTTGTCGCCGCCGGAGTGTTGGGGGTGGGATTGACCGTGCTTGCCGCACGCAAGATCGGCATCGACAACGTGGTCGAAAGCATCGTTCGCTCGAACCTGACCTGGGTCCTGATCGCCTGTGCGCTGATGGCGAGCTCCCTCTTCTTCCGCGCCGCCTCCTGGTACTGGATCGCGAGGGCGGCCTTGCCCAACCACCCCGTGCGCCGCCGCGACGTCACCTCGGCGACGATGATCGGGGTGCTGATGTCGGCAACCCTGCCGGCCCGTCTCGGCGAGCCGGCGCGCGCGCTGACGCTCGCGCGTCGCACCGGTCGCATGCGGGAAACGTTCCCGGTGCTGCTCGGAACCCTCGTCTCGCAGACGATGCTCAACCTGGTTGCCCTGGTCCTGCTCGGGGTGATCATCGTCTCGACCACCCCGCTCTTCCACTCCGGGACGAAGCAGATCTTCCTCTTCAGCCTGGTGCCCCTGGTCGTCCTCCTGGTCGTGCTGCTGGCGCCGCTGGTGATGCGGCGCAACGGCAACGGCAGGCTGGCCCGCCTGGGGGCCGCCATCCACCGGGCCCTGATCCAGATAAGGGCGGGGCTCGCGGTCTTTCGCGACCCCCGTCAGGGCACGGCTGCCGCGGCCGCCCAGCTGGGCGCCTGGGCGATCCAGCTCGCCGCCTGCTGGGCCCTGCTCTACGCGCTCGGCCTGGACGGGAAGGCCGGGATCGGTGCCGCCGCCGCGGTCCTCTTCGCGGTCAACGTCACCGCGGTGGTGCCGGCGACCCCCTCGAACATCGGCGTTTTCCAGCTCGCGGTGATCAGCGTCCTTCACACCGGGTTCGGGATCAGCACGGCCGACGCGCTCGCCTACGGCGTGATCCTGCAGGCGGTCGAGATCGCCACTGCGGTCGCGCTCGGCCTGCCCGCTCTGGTCCGCGAGGGGCTGACCTGGAGCGACCTGCGGATGCAGGCGATCTCGACCGCGCCGGTGCGGCTGGAGCCGAAGCCGGTCGACCGCGGCGAGCGCCGGAGCCGCGCACGCGTATAAAAAAACACTTGAATACTTAAAAACATTTCGGTTTTCTAGCAGAATGCCGGAGTATCACTTCCGGAACCCTCATCGGGGATGCCCGCGCGGGCGCTCGCGTTCTCTCGATCTTCGCCAACCCGCTGCACACCCAGGTTCTGCGCGCGCATTCCGCCGGGCCCAGGCGGCTCGGCGAGCTTCAGCAGCAGATCACCTGGGCGGCCGAGGCGACGATCCGAGGTGCATTGAGCACGCTGCGGGACGTGGGGGCGCTCGAGAAGCGGCGAACGGAGCACGCGCGGAATGCGGTGGCCACGGCGCTCACCCCGGCGGGGGAGGAGATGCTCTCCGTCTCACGGGCACTGGAGCGCTGGCTGCAGCAGTGCCCCAACGGGCCGATCGCCATCGATGGCGAGCACACCAAGGTCGCGGTGAAAGCGCTGGCCGGCGGCTGGAGCTCGACCCTGATGCGAGCCCTCGCCAGCTCCCCCCGCAGCCTGACCGAGCTGAGCAGCCTGATCTCCGACGTCAGCTATCCGTCCCTTGAGCGCCGCATCGGCTGGATGCGGGCGAGCGGCCAGCTCACCGCGCTCCCGCGGGAGGAGCGTGGAACGCCCTACCTCCCGACCGACTGGCTGCGCCGCGCGGTCTCGCCCCTCTGCTTCGCCGGCCGCTGCGAACGCCGGCACATGGACGACGCCCCGCCGATCACCGACGTCGAGGTCGAGGCAGCCTTCCTGCTGACGCTGCCCCTGGTCCGCCTGCCCCGAACCGCCCACGGCACCTGTCTCCTCGCCACGCGCACCGACTCCGCGAGCGAAGAGGGAGAGGGCCTGGAACTGGCGGGCGTAGCGCTTGAGGTTGTCCGCGGAGAAATCACCTCGGCCACGGTCGACCTCACCGCCGAACCGACGACTTGGGCTATCGGCACCTCGGAGGTGTGGCTCGACGCCGTGGTCGACGGAACCATTGAGCGACTGCGTATCGGCGGTGCGAACCCTCAGCTCGCGAGCGAGCTGGTGCGGGGCCTCCATCTCGCATACATCACCGATCGATGAACATGTGAACTCGCGAACGTGCGAGAGACCCACGTTCCTTGATCGCCAAGTTAGGTTGAGTATTGAATGCCTCCGCAAAGGAACCTCAACCGGCAAGTCGAGGCCCCTAAATCAGTCCCGACCCGACCAGTAGTAAGAAACGAAGTGCGGGAAGGGGCGTGTCAAAAAGGATAATGAAATGCTCAAGACACTAATGCTGCTCGCCATGGTGGTCGGCGCGTTCTGCGCTTTTGCTTCACCGGCAACGGCAAGCGCCAGCCCAAATCTGTCCTGGGAGACAGGCTCTACTCCGCTCGGCTCGACCACACCTGGCCACAAAGTGACCTTTACCGGCACACTGTCCTTCACAAAAAGTCTGCTCAAAATCTCGTGTAGAGTGTTGGCGTCAGTCGATCTGTGGAACGACCCGACGTTAGGAGCTCACGGCGAGGTCACGTCGATGAGCCTCACCGCTGACCCGCTGGGTACAGAAGGGTGCACAGTTGCTGCCGTCCTGGGTGGTGGTTACGTCGACATTGCAAATTGCCACGTTGAAGCGACGACGAGCGAGCTCCCTTGGACAGTCACAACCGGTGAATTTGTGTTTCACCATGTGACGATGGATGGCGCCAGGTTCACCAACAAGTTCAAAGGAGCGGGTTGCGCGACCATCGGCATTCCAAACAACACCGAAGTAAGCGAAAGTGGCAATGCAACAGGTGTGGCCGCGCTTGGAGGTCGTTGCATCGTCTTCAACAACGCGGGCACCTTCACTGGCGGAGGCACGATCGATGGAGAACTCTGTGCGGTAGGAGATCTGAGGCTCACAACAGTCGAAGAAGAATAAGTTGACGAGCTAGGTCTCCACACACGACCTCGTCGCACTAGAGCAGAAGCTCTAGCGGCCGCCTCCCGCGCCAGGGGGCGGCCGCCTTGCAGGCCAAAGTATCGGTGGAGCCGATCGCCCCGCCGGCGTTACAGCTGGCTCGACCTCGGGATCAGGTCCAGCACGGGCGGCTTACGAGCCCCACGGCCGTGGACGACTCACCGACACCTGCATCTTGCATATATCACCGATCGATGAACACGTGAATTCGCGAATGTGCGACTCCACATGATGCTCATTTGCAGGGGAAAAGGTGAGGACGGAACCCTGAGAATTGGAAGTCGAGCAAACTTGACCAAAGGTCCTTGACCGCGCAGTGCTATTTGGGTATTGATGGTTTCGTAAGAAGGGCCTCGACCGGCAAGTCGAGGCCCCAAATCAGTCCTTCCCGGTCAGTCCTTGGAGACGAAACCCGGGAAAGGGCGTATCAAAAGGATAATGAAATGCTCAAGAAGATGATGCTGCTCGCTATGGCGGTCGGCGCGCTGGTCGCGTTCGCCGCGCCTGCAACGGCAAGTGCCAGCCCCAACCTGTCCTGGGAGACAGGCAGTAACGTGCTCGGCTCGACCAAAGCGACCGGCGACGCGGTTACGTTTACCGGCACACTTACCTCGACAAAAGGTGCCCTGAAGATCTCGTGTAACGCGTCGTCAGTGGTCGATCTGTGGAACGACCCGACGCTGGGGGCTCACGGCGAGGTGACATCGCTCAGCCTCACCGCTGACCCAGTGGGTACAGCGGGGTGCACAGTCGCCGCCAACCTGGGTAGCGGTTACGTCGATATAGCAAACTGCCACGTCGATGGGTCGACGAGCAACTTCCCTTGGACAGTCACAACTGGTGTCTCGGGCGCTAACCATCACGTGACGATTGACAAAGCTAAATTTACTAATAAATTCACAGGTGCAGGTTGCGCGACCATCGGAATTCCGAACAACTTTGAAGTATCCGATGAAGGCAACGCGACAGGCGTTGTGGGCAGCGGAGGCGATTGCATCGTCTTCAATAACTCGGGCACTTTCACCGGCGGAAGCACTATCGACGGAGAAATTTGCGCGACGGGTGATCTGAGGCTCACAACAGTCGAAGAAGAATAAGTTGACGAGTTAGTGACGAGTTAGGTCTCTAGCGGCCGCCCCGAGAAGGGGCGGCCGCTTTGCTGAGCCCAAACGATCAGCTAAATTCACGTTTGTATACCCCATACGTACCTTGACAAGATCTCGTCGGCTCTATAAGCTACCGGCGCAGTTTGCAGGGAAACCGCTGAGCATTAACCATGCAATCCAGGGAATTAGGGACTTCCAGGGAGGTCCCACTGAGGGGGATGATCTTGAAGCACTGTATGCAGGGTCCTAGCGGGGAAAGCGCTTCGCTCGACGGCTGCCGATACGCCGGCTGGTTTCTCGGCCTGGCGATGGCGATGGCGATCCTGTTCGCCGCACCTGCCGCCGCCGACGAAAAGGTACCGCTCTTCGACTTCTGCGCCTCCGGCAGCTTAGCCGGCCAGTGCAACACCCCCCGTGGCATCGCCGTGAACACGACCGGCAACGGTGGGGTGGCCGCTGGCACCGTCTACGTTGGCGACTTCAACAACAATCGAATTCAGGTTTTCACCTCCGAAGGCGCATTCATCCGCACCTGGGGTAAAAACGTCAGCAGCGCCGGAGGCACCGGTTTCGAGATCTGCGCCGCCGCAGAAGAAGCAAACTGCAAGATCGGTGAAGAAGGCGGCGCCGCCGGGGAGCTGAAAAAAATTTCCGGCGGGCTTGCGCTCGACCAAGCGACGGGCAACGTCTACGTCGTCGATCGCAACAACAATCGCATCCAAGCGTTCACCTCCGAAGGCGCATTCATCAGCACCTGGGGCAAAGACGTCAGCAGCGCCGGCGGCACCGGTTTCGAGATCTGCACCGCAGCCGAAGAAGCGAACTGCAAGGTCGGCCTCGCCGGCACCGGTGCCGGCGAGTTCACCTTCGGCACCAACCCCCTTACCGGAATCGGCACCGACTCCTCCGGCAACGTCTATGTCACCGATTCCAGCGCCGGCCGTGTGCAGAAGTTCGATTCGACCGGCAATTTCCTCGCGATGGGCGGCTGGGACGTGACCGTTGACGGCAGCGCCTCTGATCCGACCAGCGTTACCACCTACCAGGTCTGCACCGTGGCGGCTGATTGCAAAGCAGGGGTCAATGGTTCGGGCTTGGGTCAGTTCTCGACCGGCAACCCGAGCCTGCTGGCGGTCAGCCCCACTGGCGACGTCTATGCGGGCGACGCGGTCAGCCCGGCCAAGATCGTCCGCCTGAGCTCCTCGCTGTCGCTAGTCGATGCAACCTTTGCCCCCGCCGTGGTTGCCGAAGGCGCCGGCAATCTGCGCGCGCTTGCTGTCGAAAACTCAGCCGATGCGCACCTCTACTTCAGCAAGGTCTCGTCTACCAACATCGTCGAGATAGACCCCGTCACCCAGACTAAAGTCGCCGATCACGCCGCCGGCGCTGCGAACTGGCTCGGCCTCGCGGTCAGGCCCAGCAACGGACGGCTCTACGCGACCAACAATCTCGCGCTCTCGAGCGGGAAATGGATACGCGTCCTCGGGTCGCTACCGCCGCCAGTTGCCACGCTGAGTCCGGTCTCCGCGACTACCGGCGAATCCGCGACTGTGAGCGGCACTGTCGATCCGCAGGGCGGCGCCGTCACTTGCAAGTACCAGCTCTCCGAAGACTCGGGGTTCCCGGCCGTGAGCCGGATCGAGGTGGCCGAGCCGGACTGCTCATTGCTGGCAGACGGCGGCGGTCCGCAGCCGATCGGCCAGGATTTCAGTGACCTCATCCCCAACACCCACTACTTCGTCAGACTCGTCGTATCGCGGGGCACGGCCGTGGCCGCCACCTCCGACGTCGAGGAATTCGACACCGACGCCGTGCCGCCGGTGGTCTCCAGTGTCGGCGCTGTGGAAGTGCTGGACACCTCCCTCCGCCTGGTCGGCATGATCGACCCGCAGAACGAGGCAACCAACTACGTCTTCGAATACGGCACTACGCCGGGGCTGGGCTCGGCCACGACTCCGGTCAGCGTCGGCAACGGCGTGAACCCGGTGGTCGTCTCCCAGGTGATCGCCGGCCTCAACCCCAACACCACCTACCACTTCCGCCTCTCGGCCACCAACCCGACCGGGACCACGACCAGCGGCACGCAGACGGTTAAAACTCGCATCGAACCGCCAATCGATCCAGTTGAACGCAAATACGAGCAGGTCACCCCCGACGCTTTCAACAACGTCGACGCGGGCATCTTGGAACACTCGATGATGACGGCCGCCCGCGATGGCAACACCGTCGGCATCTGCAACTTCTACCCGCCCGAAGGCGAAGGCACCGGCTCGTGCGGTGCAATCTCCAATTCCCGCCGCACCGCGACGGGCTGGCAGTCCAGGTCCTTCCTGCCGCCGACCTGCGCAATTGATCCCCTGACCGGGAACCTTGGGCTCAACGGCGCTGCGGGAAGTATCAACCTGTGGTCGGCGAACCTCGACCTGGCCGTTTTCACGCGCCCCGAGTTCGCTGCCTGCCCGTTCTCGCCGCTCACCCTCGACCCTGACGCTCAGACCGACGTCTCCAACCTCTATCGGGGGGATTTCATCTCCGGCACCTATGACCTGCTCGCGCCGAACCCGAGCCTGAGCGAAACCGCCGAACTTTCGGCATTTCAGAAGCTTGGGGCCAGCGACGACTTCGACGTGATCTTCTACCAGTCGCAGGCCCAGCAGACGGGGGGTGCACCCGCAGGCAGCTTCGCCAAGCTCTACGAATGGGACCATGGCACCTTGCGCCTGGCCTCGGTCAAACCGCCGGCGCAGGGCGGCACGCCCTTCACCGAAAGCGTGGAAATTTCCTACGGTCCCGGCGCGGTCTCGGACACCGGCGACCGCGCCTTCTTCCAGAGCCCTCCCGCCCCCGATGCGGATTCGCAGCTCTACATGCGCGAAGGCGGCGCCACGACCTATGACATCGGTCAGACCGAGTGCACGACCGCCTGTGGATCGGTCTTTTGGAAGGCGTTTGCGACCGCCTCGGATGACGGCTCGATGGCCTTCTTCGAGACGCCGGAGAAATTGAGCGACGACGACAATGTGGAAAAACTGATCGACGAAGACAAAGACCCCCTGACCCCCCCGACGCCCGAAAGGGACCTCTACCTCTACCGCCAAAGTGCCAACCCGGCCAGCGATCGCAACCTCTGGGTTCTGAGTCGCGATAACGAACCGGCCGACGGGACCTCGGCGGAACTGCGGGGGGAGCTCGGCCACAGCGAGGACGGCTCCGTCGTCTTCTTTGCCGGGGCGGGACAGATCGTCCCCGGAGCCACGACGGCGCCCGGCTTCAAGGTCTACCGCTGGCGCTGGAACAACGGCAGCCCGACGGTCAATTTTCTCGCGAATCTGGATGGGACCACGTCGGGTTTTACCTGCAAAGACACTTACATGGACGGCCGGCCCTGGAGGGATGAGCAGAACTGGACCTGCGAGCCGAGGAACCTGGGCGAACGCTTCCTGCCTGAAGCGGAACGGATAGACCGCGTCAGGGCAGATGGCGGTCAACTGACGATCGACACGATCAAAGCGCTCGACGCCGTTGCCGACTCCGACTCCACCCGCGACGTCTACACCTGGGACGAAGCCGACGGTTGGCGCTGCGTCTCCTGCCAGCTGCCGGGCGAGCCCTCGGCGGGCGATTCGCAGGTTCAGGGACCGAATGGAATCAACGGCAGGGCGCTGTTCACCCAGAACGCGCTGCCAGCCCTGATCACCAGCAGCGACGGCAAGCAGATCTTCTTCACCTCCAGGGACCAATTGGTCGCCGACGACACCAACGGCACCGTGCGCGACGTCTACGAATGGAACGACGGCGCCCTCGGCTTGATATCCAGCGGGACCAGCGACGAGGACAACCTGCTGGTCGGTGCCAGCGCCTCGGGCAACGATGTCTTCTTCCTCACCTCCGAGCGCCTGGTTGGCTGGGACACCGACGACCTTCGGGACATCTACGATGCCCGCGTCGGCGGTGGCTTCCCAGAGCCCGACGAACAGGGGACCGATCCCTGTGAAGGCGAGGCCTGTCGCGGTGACGGCTCCAGCGCCCCGGATGCCTCAGCAGCCGGAACCGCGGTCATCGAGCACCCCGGCAACAGCGTCGACGAACCGCCGAAGCGTTGCCGGAAGGGCACCCGCAAGGTGACCATCAAAGGCAAGCAGGTCTGCAAGAAGACCCCTAAGCGCCACAAGAAACAGGCGAAGAAGCACGGGCGAGCCGCCAGCAACGACCGGAGGGCTTCACGATGAAGAAGAGGACCGCAACCCTGAAACTGGCCCTTGTGGCGGCGATCGCCTCCATCGCGACCTGTGCGTTTGCCTCTCCCGCCTCGGCGCTCCCCTGGCAAATCACCGAATTCGACGGCGGTACCTTCAAATCCACTCCCGATCTGGTCAACCCCGATCCGGCGAACCAGGCCGGCGAACATCCTGCCACCGCCTGGACCAAATTCGTCCGTCTCGGCAATCAGTTCGACAAAACCGACGAGAAGCTCAAGGACGTGTTCGTCGACACCCCCCCAGGGCTGATCGGCGACCTCGAGGCCGTCGAGGCCTGCCCCGCGACCCAGAAAGCGCGGTCATGTCCGCTCGACACCCAGGTCGGGATCGTGTACATCAACAGCAACGGCTGGAGTCCTGTCTGGCGGGTTGAGGCACCGAAAGGCGTCCTGGCGGCATTCAAATTCGAGGCCGCCGACATTCCTGTCTACATCAACGCCAAGCTGCGCACCGGGGATGACTACGGCTTGCACATCACCAACCTTGACGCCCCGACGAACATCTCCCCTAATCTCGTCAAGTTCATTTTCTGGGGGGTGCCGGCAGATCCCGCCTGGAACTCGATCCGCGGCGATGCCTGCATCGAAGCCACGGCAATTGGACCCGGCTTCATGCCGGTGCCTCGATCCGCGGCCGGTTGTCCGGCCTCGGTCCCCGGGCCCCGCAAACCGCTGCTAACTCTGCCGACCTCCTGCGTCGGACCGCTCGACACCTTCCTGCAGATCAACAGCTGGCTCGGATCGACCGACAGCGAGGAATTCACCTCGCATGACAACAGCATGGTGCCGCTCGGCAACGAAGGCTGCAACGCGGTTCCGTTCGCACCGACCCTGGAAGCACGGCCGACCACCAATCTCGCCGACTCGCCTTCGGGGCTCGACGTCAACATCCACATCCCCCAGAGCGAGGACCCAGATGAGATCGCCTCGGCGCATCTGAGGGACTCGGTGGTGACCCTTCCGGCGGGGATGGCCGTCAATCCCGCCTCGGCCAACGGACTGGGCGCCTGCACCGAGGCTCAATTCGGCTTTACCGAGATGGAGGGCGACATCGTCCACACGACCGAAGCACCGGCGTCGTGCCCCAAGGAGGCCAAGCTCGGCACCGTCCAAGTGGACACCCCCGCGCTCGACCACCCGGTCCCGGGCGAGGTCTATATCGCTCAGCCCTACGAAAACCCCTTTGACTCGCTGCTCGCGCTCTACATCACTCTCCACGATCCCGAGACCGGGATCGTCGCCAAGCTTGCGGGCGAGGTGCGGGCGGACCCGGTGACGGGGCAGTTGACCGCCTCCTTCAAGGAAAACCCGCAGCTTCCCTTCGAAAACCTGGAGCTGCACTTCTTCGGCGGCGCCGGCGGCTCGCTGCGCACCCCCGCAACCTGTGGCACCTACTCGACGACCTCGAGCCTGACCCCGTGGTCGGCGCCGGATTCGGGTCCGCCGGCCACCCCGTCGGACACCTGGGCGATCGAGCAGGCGCCTGGTGGCGGGTCCTGCCCGACCTCCGAGGACGGGCTTTCCAGCATGCTCTCCTTCGACGCCGGCACGGTCGTCCCGATCGCCGGAGCGCACAGCGCGATGGTGATCAACCTCAGGCGCGAAGACGGTTCGCAGCAGTTCTCGGCCCTCAACCTCAGCCCGCCACCGGGCCTCGTCGGCAAGTTGGCCGGCATCCCCTACTGCCCTGACGCGGCGCTCCGGGAAGCCGCTGCGAAGTCGGGTCGCGCCGAGGAAGCGAACCCCTCCTGCCCCGTCGCCTCCTACGTCGGCAGTGTCACCGCCGGCGCCGGCGCCGGCCCGAAGCCGTACTACGCCAAGGGCCGCGCCTACCTCACCGGTCCCTACAAGAACGGTCCTCTGAGTCTGACCATCGTCACTCCGGCCACCGCCGGACCCTTCGACCTGGGCACGATCGTCGTCAGGACCGCCATCTACGTAAATCCGAAGACGGCCCAGATCAGCGCCGTCTCCGATGACCTCCCCACGATCCTGCAGGGGATCCCCCTCGATGTGCGCTCGGTTCAGGTGCGACTGGACAGGCCCGATTTTATCCTCAATCCGACCTCGTGCAACGCGACGAGCTTCCTCGGCGCCCTGCGGACCACGGTCGGGCAGACCACGGCTCTGCTCAGTCGCTTCCAGGTGGCAGAGTGCGGTCGGCTGGGCTTGGAGCCCAAGATGAGGCTGTGGCTCAAGGGCGGTACCAAGCGCAGTGACAACCCGGCGTTGACCGTGGCACTCGAACCGCGAGCCGGAGACGCCAACCTGGCCTCCGTCTCGGTTGCTCTGCCGCACTCGGAGTTCCTCGACCAGTCGCACATCCGCACGGTGTGCACCCGTGTGCAGTTCGCCGCCTCGCAGTGTCCGCCCGCTGCGATCTACGGCACCGCGACGGTGACCACGCCGCTGCTCGACTACCCGCTCACCGGGCCGGTCTACCTGCGTTCTTCCGACAATCCCCTGCCCGACCTGGTTCCCGACCTGCGCGGTCCGGCCTTCCAGCCGATCCGGCTCGAGGCGGCCGGGCGCACCGACTCGATCAACGGCGGTATCCGCAACACGTTCGACTTCGTTCCGGACGCGCCCTTCTCGCGCCTGGTGTTGAAGATGCAGGGTGGAAAAAAGGGCCTGCTGGAAAATTCGACCGACATCTGCGCCAGGAAGCGCCGCGCCACGGTCAAGTACACCGGGCACAACGGCGCTCGCTATGTAGCAAGACCAGTGCTGAAGCCGGACTGCCGGAAGTCGAACAAGCGCAACAAGGCACAGCGCGGCGCTCGTCGCACCGGGCGTTAGGGCAGCGGCCCGGTGCCGCTGCCCGCTAAGCGCCAGCGCCTGCGAACAGGCGCTGGCATGCTTGTTCTGGGCGTCGCCGGGCTCCTCGCCACTGCCGCTCCGGCGTACGCCGCTGCGCCCCAGATCGTCGAAGCCTGGGTTTCGGGTGTCTCCTCCAGCAGCGCCCGGGTGCAGTCGAGGATCAACCCCAACGGGCTGGCCAGCGCCTATCGCATCGAGTACCTGACTCGCTCGGCGTACGAAGCGAACGTCGCGGGGGCGAAAGAACCCTTTGCCGGCGCCTCCCGGCTGCCGTCGAGCTCAGACGCCTCGATTGGCTCGGGTGCGAGCCCGGTGGCGGTCCAATTGCAGCTCTTCGGCCTCGGCGCTGAAACCGCCTACCGCTACCGCGTCGTCGCAAGCAACTCCTCGGGAACGGAATCCACCGCCGCGCTTCCCCTCCGGACCGGAGGCAGTGGCGGCGCTCTGCCCGACAACCGCGGCTGGGAGATGGTCTCGCCGGTCGACAAGAACGGGGGAGAGGTGGCCTTTCCCGGCGCCCTCGCCGGCGGCGGGGTCCTCCAGGCAGCCGCCCAGGGTGGGTCGGTGACTTATTCCTCGGCCGCCTCTTTCGGCGTCGGCGCCCTGGGGGCCGCTACCGCTTCCCAGTACCTGGCCGTCAGGGGCTCGGGCGGCTGGGCCACCCAAAACGTCACCGCGCCGCTCTACTCGAGCTCATACGACACCAAAGACGAAGGCGTCCCCTACCGGCTCTTCTCCACCGACCTTGCTCGCGGCCTGCTGCTGAACGGCCGTCGCTGCCGCGGGGATGCCACCGGTTGCCCGGTGCCCAACCCGCCCCTGCTCGGCACCGACGCCCCGGCCGGCTACCAGAACTACTACCTGCGCGAGAGCGGTACCGGCGCCTACACCGCGCTGCTCGGCAACGCCAATGCCGGCTTCCTCGCCCTCGATCCGGCCGACTTCGAGCTGCGTCTGGCCGGCTCCTCGACTGACGGGAGGCACCCTGTGCTCTCCACCTGCGCCGCGCTTACGGCCAATGCCGTCGAAGTGCCACTGAGTTCGGGCTGCGACCCGGCCCAGCCCAACCTCTACGAGTACTCCTCCGGCGGCGGGCTTTCCCTGCTCAACCTCCTGCCGAGCCAGGGCCAGGGGGCGCCCGGGGCCACCCTGGCGGCTCCAGCGGGAGCCGTCTCCGTCGACGGTGCCCGGGTCTACTTCACCGTGGCCGGCAACCTCTACCTGCGCGAAGGCTCCCAGACCAAGCAGGTCGACGCTGCAGCCGGGGGAGGGGGGGTGTTCCAGGCGGCGAGCACTGACGGCTCGGCCGCGTTCTTCACCAAGGGCGGTCACCTCTGGCGCTACCTGGCGCCTGGCGGGTCGGCCACCGACCTGACCCCGGCTGGGGGTGTCGCAGGAATGCTCGGTTCCTCTGCCGACGGTGCCGCCGTCTACTACCAGGATGCAGATGCCCTCGAGCTCTGGCGGGCCGGGGAGACGAGGACGGTGGCGTCGGGCTCCGACGCCACCGACGTCTCCGATTACCCGCCCGCCACCGGCACCTCGCGGGTCACGGCCGATGGCACCCGTTTGCTCTTCGTCTCAACGGTCGCGCTGACCGGCTACGACAACAAGGACCAGAACAGCGGCGTTCCCGACTCCCAGGTCTTCCTCTACGACTCGACCGGCGCAGGCAGCCTGGTCTGCGTCTCCTGCAACCCGACCTTTGCGCGCCCGACCGGCCCTTCGACGATCCCGGGGGCGATCGCCAACGGCACCGCCCCTGGCTCCATCCAGGCTTACAAGCCCCGCGCCCTCTCTGCCGACGGGCGCAGGGTTTTCTTCGAGTCCGGCGATGCGATTGCTCCCACGGACACCAACAACAGCACCGACGTCTACCAGTGGGAGGCCCAGGGAACCGGCTCCTGTGCCAGGGAAGGCGGCTGCGTTGCGCTCATCTCCGATGGTCGCGGCGCGGGGGGGGCCCATTTCGCCGATGCCTCCGCCGACGGCTCGGACGCCTTCTTCCTGACCGGCCAGTCGCTCGCGCGGTCTGACCAGGGCGCCGTCGACCTCTACGACGCCAGGGTAGGTGGCGGGTTTCCGCCGATTCCGGAGCCGATCGCTTGCAACGGTGACGCCTGCCAGCCGCTGCCGAGCGAACCGGTCGACCCGACCTTGACCACCCTGATCCAGGGTCCAGGTAATCGCGGGGTGCGCTACTCGCGTACCACCAAGCCGTGCAAGAAGGGCAAGGTCAAGCGCAACGGTAAATGCGTCAGGAAGAAGAGGAAGGGTGCGGGGAACCGCGGGACGAGGGGGCCGCGATGAGGCAGAAAGCGACCGCCACCCTACTGGGGCTCGTGGCGGCGACTCTGCTCGGTGTCGCCCCGGCGCAGGCCGCCCCGCCTTCCTTGAGCGTGGTCAGCGCCACCGACATCCAGGGAGTCTCCGCCCTCCTCGAGGGCACGGTCGACCCGGAAGGGCTGGCCACCAGCTATCGCTTCGAATATGCAGTCGCGGCAGACTTCTCCGGTGCCACCAAAACCGCCTCCTTCTCGGCTGGACAGAGTGCGGAGCCGCGCCCTGCTCGCGTCGCGATCTCCGGCTTGGCGCTCGCCACCACTTACCACTTCCGCCTCGTCGCGACCAACTCCTCTGGCACGACCACGAGTACCCCGGCCAGTTTCACCACCACGAAGGGCTTCGGTTTCCTCCCGGGCACCGGCGGCTTTCGAGCTGCTGTTATCGCCGACGGCGGTGGAGGCGCCTCCGCACCTGGTTCCCACCCCTATCAGCTCTCCCTCGAGATCGGCCTCAACCAGGGCGGTGATTTCGAGGACCAGCCGGGAGCGGTTTTCCCCGACGGCGATCTGCGCGACCTGCGGATCGAACTACCGCCTGGCCTGATCCTCAATCCGTCCGCCCTGGACGAATGCAGCCCGGCGCAGTTCCGGACGCCGCGTGCCTCCCCTTTCGAACAGAGCCGTTCCGGCGAGAGTTGCCCGGATCGATCGCAGGTCGGCACGGTGGAGCTGCAGACCAGTCTCGGTGGCGGCCAGCCGCGCCGCTTCGGCCTCTTCAACCTGGAGCCCGCACCCGGTATCCCCGCCCAACTCGGATTCTCACCCTTCGGCTCCCCGATCGTGCTGAACGAGAACCTGCGCGCCAACCCCGATGGCTCATACGCCTTGACCTTGGAGGCGACCGACGTACCGCAGGCTCTCGATTTCCACGCCCTGTCGATCGATCTCTGGGGCACGCCGTGGGCTGCTTCCCATAACGGCGAACGCGGCAACTGCCTGAACGAGACCGAGCCCGACTTCCCCTGGGCAAAATGCTCGGTGGGGGAGCCGAGCACGAACGTTCCTCTCGCCTACCTGACGCTTCCCCATCGCTGCTCGGGACCACTTTCGTTTGCGGCCGATGCCCGTTCCTGGCAGCAGCCGGGTGTCGCCAGCACCACCGCGGTCAACCGCACTAACGCCGGCATCGGCACTCCGGTCGAGATGGGCCCTTGCGCCGGCTTCGGCTTCTCCCCCAAATCGTTCGGCCAGCTGACCGATACCAAGGCCTCCTCGCCCTCCGGCTACAACTTCCAGCTCACCGCCGACAACGCCAACCTCGTGAATCCCGCCCAACGCGTCCCCGCTCCGATCAGAAAGGCGACGGTCGCCTTGCCCGAGGGCGTCACGATCAACCCGTCGGTGGGCGCAGGCCTGGGCACCTGCAGCCCCACTCAGTACGGTGCTGAGACCGCCTTCTCCCCTGCGGGGACGGGGTGCCCCAACGCTTCGAGGCTCGGCGATTTCACCGTGCGAAGCGCGCTCTTCCCAGACCTCCTGGCCGGCGCGATCTACCTCGCCAGGCCTGACGACAATCCTTTCGGCAGTCTCCTTGCTGTCTACCTGGTCGCCAAGCTCCCCGGCCGCGGCGTCCTCATCAAACTCCCCGGCCGGATCGACCCCGATCCCGCCAACGGCAATCTGGTGGCCAGCTTCGACGGCCTGCCTCAGATCCCCTACGCCGAGCTCAACCTCACCTTTCGCACCGGCCAGCGCGCCCTCCTGGTGACCCCCGCCACCTGCGGGCCGGCGACGACGAGCATCGACCTCCTGCCTTGGGCCGGCACGGGCTCGGTCCATAGCACCTCGTCGACCCAGATCCACTCCGGCGTTGGGGGCGGTCCCTGTCCCGCCGGCGCTCCACCCTTCTCACCGCGGGTGGTCGCTGGCGGCGTCAACTCGAACGTCAACTCCTACACCCCCTACTTCGTCCACATATCCCGTGCCGACATCGAAGCGGAGATCACCTCCTATTCGCTGGTGTTGCCCAAGGGTGTCACCGGCAGGCTGGCGGGAATCCCCTTCTGTCCTGACGCTGCGATCGACGCCGCCAGGGGACGTCACGGATCTACCGAGGTCACCTTTCCCTCCTGCCCGGCGGCGAGTGAGGTCGGCCGCACCCTCTCCGGCTACGGAGTCGGCAACTCGCTCACCTATTCCGGCGGCAGGATCTACCTCGCCGGCCCATACCGGGGGGCCCCGCTCTCGCTCGTCACGATCAACCCGGCCACGGTCGGGCCCTTCGACCTCGGCACGGTCGTCGTCCGGTCTGCCTTCGAAGTCGACCCGCGCACCGCCCAGCTGCGAGTCGATTCGAGGGCTTCGGATCCGATCCCCCACATCCTCGACGGCATTCCCCTGCACCTGCGGGAGGTTCGCGTCTACCTGGACCGCCCCCAGTTCACCCACAACCCTTCGAGCTGTGCCGCCTCGGCACTTTTCTCCGACGTCGGCGGTTCTGGTGCGGACTTCGCCACGACTGCCGACGACACGATCTCCACCTCCTCCCGCCACTTCCAGTTGCTCAACTGTCTCACGCTCGGCTTCAAGCCCAAGCTCGGCGTTCGGTTGCGCGGTGCGCCCCGCCGTGGTGCCTACCCCGAACTGCGGACCACCTTTGCGGCAAGGGGCCCCCAGGACTCCAACTTGAAGCAGATAACCGTGTCCTTGCCTCACTCGTTGTTCCTCGCCCAGAACCACATCCGCGGTATCTGCACCCGGGTCCAGTTCAACGCCGATCGCTGTCCTGCGGATTCGGTCTACGGCTCCGCCGTCGTCCACACGCCGCTCCTGGACTCGCCGCTGCGCGGCGACGTCTACCTGCGTTCCTCCTCCCACAAGCTGCCCGACCTGGTCGCATCGCTGCACTCCGGTGCGATTCACATCGTCCTCGAGGGGACGATTGGCCCAACCAAGCGGGGAGGGATCAAGGCTTCCTTCGTTGAGCTGCCCGATCAGCCGCTCGACAGGTTCGTGCTGACGCTCAACGGCGGCAGGCGGGGGCTGCTGCAGAACTCGGCCAACATCTGCAGGTTCCCACCGGAAGCGACGGTCAGGGCCCTGGGACAGAGCAACCTCGGGTCCGTCTTCACGACGACGCTGCGAGGACAGTGCGGCAAAAAGCGTGAGAAGCAGGCGAAGAGGGGTAACTCGAACCGGGAGGCGAGCGGCAGATGAGGTCGATGCGCGGCAGGCGGAGGTTGACGGTAGCTCTCTGCGTGGCCATGTTGTCGCTCGGCCTGACGGCCGGCGCGGCGCAGGCGGCGCCGAGCGATCCTTCCTTCATTTACACCCCCCCCGGCAACGTGCCGCCGGGCACCGGCTTCGAAGGTCCCTGTGGCCTCGCAGTGGACATCGCGGGAAATTTCTACGTCTCCGATCACTACCACCGCGTCATCGACATTTTCGGTCCCGCGCCCGCTTACATAACCCAGTTCAAAGAAGCGGATCCGCTCGGCGGCCCCTGTGGCCTGGCGGTGGACTCGACCGGCAAGGTCTACGTCAACAACTTCCACCGCAGCGTCGTTCGCTACACGCCTGCGGGCTTTCCACCCGGGAGCGGCACCGCCTACGGCTCGACGCTGACGATCGATTCCCGGAGCCCCACCGGCGTTGCCGTCGACCCGAGCAACAAGGTGTACGTCGCCGAGCGCGATCGCGTCGCCGTCTACGACTCGAGTGGCACCCACCTCGAGGACATCGGCCTCGGCAACCTCGGGGACGGGTACGGCCTCGCCTACTCCTCGGGTCGTCTATATGTTGCCGATGCCGCCGCCAATACGGTCAAGGTCTTCGATCCACTGACCAGCGCCACGACGCCGGTTGCCACGATTGCCGGCCCACCCGGCGGCTTCGGTTCGCTTCTCGACTCGGCAATTGCGATCGACAGGGTCAGTGGCGACCTCTACATTGCCGATCGCCGCAGCTCACCGTTCAGCGAGCGTCCGGAATCGACGATCCAGGTCTTCGACTCCACCGGCGCCTACAAGGGGCACCTCAAATACAACGTCGTCGATGGCGCCCCCGTGGGACTTGCGGTCGACAACTCGACCGGGGTCAATCAGGGCCGCGTCTACGTCACCTCCGGCAACACCACCGGGGCGAGTATCTATGCCTATCCGCCAGGAGCGGCGACGAGCGCGACCCCCCTGTCGCCCACCTCCACCCTGCTCGGCGCGAGCGGCATCGAGAGGGGAGTGGGGAGGAGCGCCGCGGAGTCGGTCGAGACCGTGCCTGTGTCGCCCAGGAGTCCCCCGGTCGCTGGCGCCTCCGAGATCGCCCAGCAGGGCAACCTGCGGCTTTCGGTCGACGGCCAGATCTCGCCCAGCGAACTGCCGCGCAGGGGGGTGGCTCCAATCGCCGTGTCGATCGGCTGGCAGATGGCAACCATCGACGGCACCCCACCTCCGCAGCTGAAAACGGTCCAGATTGAGGTCCACCGCGCCGGGCGTTTCGATCTGACCGGCCTGCCCACCTGTCCCTACGCGAAAATCCAACCCGCCTCCACCGCGAGGGCGCTCGCCAATTGCCGCCCGGCGCTGGTCGGGAGAGGCGAGTTCTCAGCCCTGGTCTCCGTTGGAGGGCAGGAATCGTACGTCGCCTCCGGTCGGATGCTTGTCTTCAACGGCCGCCAGGGGAAAAAGCCGGTTCTCTTCGGTCAGATCTACTCGGCTCGGCCCTTCGCAAATTCCTTCGTAATCGTTTTTGCCCTCGATGAGCTCTCCAATGGGACTTACGGCACCTCCCTCAGTGCGACGCTGCCGCCTGCCCTGCGCAGCTGGGGCAGCCTGACCGAAATCCAGATGCGCCTCGCGCGCCGGTTCCGTTATTCCGGCAAGAGCCACAGCTTCGTCTCCGCTGGCTGCCCGGCCCCGAAAGACCTCGGCTTGGCGGTCTTTCACCTTGCACGTACGAGTTTCTCCTTCGCGGATGCGCCGCCGCAGTCGGTGACTCTCGACCGTAGCTGCAAGGTCAGCCGCTAAAGGGGAACTACAGGAGATCTACCTGTGTAATAAGATTTTTTTATTTGAAAGGAGAAACAAAGTGAGCAAGCGAAAAATTCCGATGCTCGCGGGCGTCGCGGCGCTTGCCATTTTCATCGGGGGATGCGGTGACGGCGGCTCGGCCGACACGACCGCCGGGGCAGAACTGACCAGGGCTCAAATCCTCGCGCGCGCCGATGCCACCTGCGGCAAACAAAACGAAGAACTCAGTCAGCACTTCGAAGAATTCTCGGTTGCGAATCCGATCAAGAACGGGGAACCCACCGAGGCCCAAAGTAAGGAATTCAGCGAAGAATTCTTTTTCCCCTATGTCGAAGACCGGATCGAGGTCCTGGAAGAACTCGACCTCCCCGCTGGCGACGAAAAAGAGATCGTGGCGATCATCGCCGCGACCGAAGACGGAGTCGAACGTGGAAAGCAGAAACTCGACAGCGGCAACATTTCGAGCGACGATCCATTGGCCAAGGCCGAAGCAATGAGTCGGAAATTCGGGTTCGCGGTATGCGGAGAAACCTGAGCCCGGGTTACTCTGAGCAATAAAAAAACCCCGTGTTTTCAATTATCATGCCGAATCGGTGCCGCCGTCGATCCCAGGCCGGCACTCTCAACGGGGAGGTGCGCGGCCGGCGCCAGGTCCATCCACGGCTGCCGGCCCGCCTTGCCGTGCCTGGTTCATAGCCGGATCGACAAGTTTCCTTGACCCGTCCACAGTAATGTGCATAGAGTCGAGCATTCGGCCAAATACTCACGCGAACTGGGGGAAAGGGAGCTGTGAGATACGACTCAGCAATACTGGAGAGGGTCGCGCAGCGCTTTCGGCGCGATATGTGGGACTCGGTAGTTCCGGAAGCGGTTTCAGAATCAGGGGTGGAGGTCCAGAGGTTCGGCCCGGTGCAGGCGACCGCCTTCGGCGACCTGCCTGAGGTCCCTCTGCTGCAGCAGATCCAGGGGGCAGCGGAGCCCGGTGCGATCGAGGACGGTCACCTCGCCGCCGCGGTCGAATGGATGCGGGCCCGTGAAGTCGACTACCGGATCCCGGTGGCCGGCGGCAGGCCCGGTGCCGAGACGGCCGAAGCCTGGCTCGGCGACCGCGGCTACGAGCAGGGAGGGGGCTGGGTGAAACTGGTCCGCGACGGCTCGCCGCCGGACTTCTGCGTCGATCCCGGCATCCTCATCTACCACCTCGGGGAAGACGAAGCGGAAGGTGAAGGGCTGAGCACGATCGCCGCGGAAGCGCTGGACATCCCGCTGGTGGCGGGGACGCTGTTCTTCTCGCTGCCGCAGCAGGAAGGGTGGCATTGCTACACCGCCGCTCTCGGCCCCGAAGAGGTGCCGGTGGCCACCGGGTCGATGCTGATCGTCGACGGGGTGGCTCAGCTCGGCGCCGGCAGCACCCTGGCGCCGGCGCGTGGGCGTGGTTGCAACGCAGCACTGATGCATCGCCGGCTGCTCGATGCGCACCGAGCCGGCTGTCACACGGTCTTCGTCGAGGTCGGCGAATGCGATCTCGCCTCCTGGTCGGCGGTCTGCCGCAATCTGGGGCGGGCGGGCTTCGAAGAGGCCTACGAAGGCCGAAACTGGCAGCGCCCGGCGCTGCATCCGGCCAAGGTTCCGGGCAGGTTCAGCGGCTGAGCTCGGGGGTGGGGGTATCGGCCCCTTCGCCCTCGTCGCCGGAGTCCGGCTCGGACTCCGGCGGCAGCCCGCCGCCCCTGGCGGTGCCGGCGATCAGCTCGTCGGGCGTCTTCTCCGCGGGGATGAAGCCTGACTTCATCCCGAAGTAGACCGCCTGCGGGTGGTGGGCGACGATTGCGACCGTCGACTGCTCCGGCATCACGGCGTAGCCGCCGGAGAGGGTCATCCCGATCGCTTCGAGGTCGAGCAGGCGCCAGACCTTCTCGTGCTCGGACTGGTCCGGGCAAGCCGGGTATCCCCAGGAGTAGCGCCGGCCCTGGTCACGCTCGATCTCGAGCTGGCTGCGGACCTGCGAGTGCAGCCACTCGGCCAGGCCCTCGGCCGACTGGACGCCGAGGCCGTGGACGTAGAGCTGCTCGGCGAACTCTCCCTCGCCCTCGAGGCGTTCGATCAGCTCGGTCACCTCGGGGCCGACGGTGACGCCCTGGAGGGCGACCACGTCCCGCTCGCCGGAGTCGAGCGGGCGGTAGAAATCGGCGAGGCAGATGCGGTCGTGCCGCGGCTGGCGCGGGAAGACGAGTCGCTCGAGCTCGCGATCGGGGTCCTCGGGGTCGAAGACGATCAGCTCGTTGCCGTCGGCGTTGCAGGGGAAGTACCCGAGGCGCGCTTTGGGTTGCAGATAGTCCTGCTCCCGCCACATCCGCTCGAGCCGGGGGGCGAAGCCCTCCTCCTCGGCGGTGCCCTCGATCAGCTCCCGCCAGGCCTCGCCCTTCACGCCGCGACCGCCCCAGTGCAGCTTGAAGAGGACGTGGCGGTCGAGGTAGGGGAAGACCGCGTCCAGGTCGACGGCCACGTCGCGGGCCCCCCAGTAGGGCGGAGCCGGGATCGGCACGTCGGTGCTGGCGCCGGAACGGACGCTGGCATCGGTGGTGGGGGGCGAGTCGTCGATCACGACCGGCTTCTCACGCAGTTGCTTGGCCTCGGCGCGGATCCGCTCCACCAGCGCCTCCCGTGCCTCTGCGTCGACCAGGGCATCCATCGTGTCCAGGCCCTGGAAAGCGTCCTTGCAGTAGAAAACGCCGGGTTCATAGACCTCGTCGGACTCCTTGCCCTTCGGGTAGAGGGTGCGGCGGCCGAAGTCGCGGTTGATCGCGGCGCCGCCGATCAGCACCGGGAACTCGAGGCCGCGCTGGTGCAGCTCGGCGATGCAGGTCGGCATCTGCTTCGAGGTCGAGACCAGCAGCGCCGAGAGGCCGATCGCGTCTGCCTCGTTTTCGACCGCTGCCTCGATGATCGTGTCGACGGGGACCTGCTTGCCGAGGTCGATTACCGTGTAGCCGTTGTTGGTGAGGATCGTGTTGACGAGCGACTTGCCGATGTCGTGGACGTCGCCGAAGACGGTCGCGATCACGACCTTGCCCTTGGTGTGTCCGTCGATCCGGTCGAGGTGGTTCTCCAGCTGCGCCACCGCGCGCTTCATCACTTCCGCCGACTGCAGGACGAAGGGCAGGATCAGTTCGCCGGCGCCGAATTTGTCGCCGACCTCCTTCATCGCCGGCAGCAGCACCTCGTTCAGGGTCGGGACGGCGCCGATCTTCGCCACCGAGAGCTCGATCTGGTCCTCGACCCCGTCCTTCTTGCGGCGCAGGATGTGCCAGTGCAGGGCTTCCTCGGGCTCCATGCCGGCGGTCGGATCGGCGACCTCGGCCTCGGCTTCCTCGCCCTTGGACTCGAAGTGGGCGATGAAGCGCTCGAGCGCGTCGTCGCGGCGGTTGAAGACGAGGTCGTCGGTCAGCTCCCGCTCCTCGTCGGAGATCTCGCCGTAGGGGGTGATGTGGTTCGGGTTGACCATGGCCAGGTCGAGCCCGGCCTCGACGCAGTGGTGGAGGAAGACCGAGTTGAGGATCGCCCGCGGCCGCGGCGAGATCCCGAATGAGACGTTGGAGACGCCGAGTGAGGTCTTGACGCCTGGGATCTCGGCCTTGATCCGGCGGATGCCCTCGATCGTCTCCACCGCCGACGGCTTCCACTCCTCGTCGCCGGTGGTCAGGGTGAAGGTGAGGGCGTCGAAGATCAGCGCCTCGGGGTCGAGGCCATGCTCGTCGCAGGCGATCTCCTTGAGGCGCTGGGCGATCTCGACCTTGCGCTCGGCCGTCTTCGCCATCCCGACCTCGTCGATCGTCAGCGCGATCAGCGCCGCCCCGTGCGCCTTGGCCAGCGGGATCACCTTGTCGGCCTTCTCGCGGCCGGCCTCGAGGTTGATCGAGTTGACGATCGCCCGCCCGGGAATCGTCTCCAGCGCCGCCTTCAGCACCTCGGGCTCGGTCGAGTCGACCTGGATCGGCGTCGGCTGGGTCAGCGAGACGCGCTTGGCGACGGCGCTCATCTGCTCGTCCTCGTCCTGGCGCTCGGTCAGGGCGACGCAGAGGTCGAGCACGTGGGCGCCGCCTTCGACCTGATCTTCGGCGACCTGGACGAGGCCGTCGTAGTCGTCGGCGAGCAGCAGCTCCTTCGCCTTTCTCGAGCCCTGGGAGTTGACCCGCTCACCGACCAGGGTCGGGCGCGGCTCCTGCACCAGCGCCGTCGCGGTCATCATCGAGGAGACCTCGATCGGCCCTGGGGCGGGGCGCTCGCCGAGCTGGTGCCCACCACAGCGCTCGCGAATCGCGGCGATGTGCTCGGGCGTGGTTCCGCAGCAGCCGCCGACGATGCCGACGCCGTAGCGCTCGACGAACTCGCCCAGGGTTGCGGCCAGGGGCTCGGGCTTTTCGGGGAAGATCGTTTCGCCGTCGGGGCCCTGCAGCGGCAGGCCGGCGTTGGGGATGCAGTGGACCGGCAGCGGGCTGGTCTCGCCGAGGAAACGGATCGCGTCGCGCATGTCCTCGGGGCCGGTCGAGCAGTTGAGCCCGATCACGTCGACGTCAAGCGCGGAGAGCGTCGTCAGCACCGCCTGGATGTCGGTCCCAAGCAGCATCTTGCCGCCGTTGGGCAGCAGCGAGACGCTGCACTGGATCGGCAGCGCCCGGCCGGTGGCGGCGAAGGCCTCGCGGGCGCCGAAGATCGCCGCCTTGACCTCGAGGATGTCCTGAGCGGTCTCGATCATGATCAGGTCGGCGCCGCCCTCGACCAGGCCCCGAGCCTGCTCGGCGAAGACCTCGACCAGGCGGCCGAAGGAGATGTCGCCGAGGGTTGGGTCGGTGGAGGCGGGGAGGAACCCGGTTGGGCCGATCGAGCCGGCCACGAAGCGCTCCTCGCCGGCGGCCTTGCGGGCGATTTCCGCGGCCTTGGTGTTGATCTCCAGCGTGTGCTCGCCGAGCCCCCACTCCTCGAGCTTCAGGCGTGAGCCCTGGAAGGTGTCCGTCTCGACCACCTCGGCGCCGGCCTCCAGCATCGAGCTGTGGACCCCCTCGATCACATCTGGCCGGTTCAGCACCAAGGCCTCATGGCACTTGCCCTCGAGACCCCCGTAGTCCTCCTGCGTGAGGTCGAACATCTCCAGGGTCGCGCCCATTCCGCCGTCGAAAACGACAACGCGCTCGCGAGTCGCAGCTATGTAGTCCCGCTCAGCCATGAACGTACAAAGGTACCGGGGCGCTGACCGATGACTTCATGTGGTGGCGTGAGGAGGGACGGGTGCCCCTCTCCCTTCCTGGGTTCCTCGCCTCTGAGTGAGCTTCTCTCGCCAACTGGTCTGTGCGAGGAACAGGACGCCGGGCGGGAGAGGGGCACCCGTCCCTCCCTCTCGATAGCCAGTGGCGATACGAGGGCAGGACCGTGGTTCCTTTCGGTCCTTGAGCGACCGAAAGGAACCGCGACTTTCAGGTCTCCAGGGACAGGCCGATCACGTGGTTCCTTTGTCCTGGATATGCGGACATTGGAACCACGGGTTGCCTTCGTCCCTTTGCTGTCTGGCAGGGCTCGATCGTCGGAGGGTGGCGGTGGGGGTGCCCCGGGTACTCAGCATGGAGCCGGGCCACCAGCTCTTGAGGCGCCAGCAGATGGCGATCCTCCCGGCGGAGGTGCTCCCGGGGCACCCCCACCGCCACCCTCCCGCCTACTACCGCTGCTTGAGCCCCAGTTTCCGGCGCCAGTCCCGAGCCCCGAAGAACCGGGAGATGGGAGCCAGCATGCGACGGCGACCCTTGCTGTAGGGGTACCAGGTCGGCTCGCGCTTGCCGCCGACCCGGGTGATCACCAGCGACTCGCTGCGGCAGAACTTCTTGATCCCCGGCTCGCCGTGGCGATAGCCGATTCCCGACTGCTTCCAGCCGCCCATCGGCACGTCGGTGGCGAAGTAGTTGACGAGGACGTCGTTGACGTTGATCGCTCCGCACTCGACCCGGCGCGCCACCTGCTCGGCCCGCTCGCGCTCGCCGAAGACCGAGCCGGAGAGGCCGTAAGGAGTGTCGTTCGCCAGCCGGATCGCCTCCTCGGTGTCGCGCACCTTCATCACCCCGACGACGGGGCCGAAGGTCTCGTCGCGCATCACCTTCATCGAGTGGTCGACGTCGACCAGGACGGTCGGCTCGAAGTAGTCGCCGGGCCCGGGGACCCGCTTGCCGCCGGTCAACGCCTTCGCCCCCGAGGCGAGTGCGTCGGAGACGTGGTCCTCGACGATCCCGATCTGCCGCGGGGAGGTCATCGCCCCGACGTCCTTCGGGTCGGCCTCGGTGTCGGCGCCCTGGCGCAGCCTGGCGACCTCGGCGGTGAGCTTGGCAAGGAACTCGTCATAGGCGGGCTCCTCGACGTAGATCCGCTCGACCGACATGCAGATCTGGCCGGAGTTCATCATCCCGCCCCAGGCCGCGGCGTTGGCGGCGCGGTCGAGGTCGGCGTCGGAGAGGACGATCATCGGGTCCTTGCCGCCGAGCTCGAGGCTGACCGGGGTCAGCGTCTCCGCCGCCCGCGCCATCACCTGGCGCCCGGTGCGGTCGGAGCCGGTGAACTGGATGAAGTCGACCTCGTCGACCAGGGCGCCCCCGGTCTCCCCGATTCCCTGGACGCAGTCGAAGACGTCGGGCCCGCCGATCTCCTGCTTCCACGCCTCGACCACCTCGGCGAGGCCCAGCGGGGTGAACTCGGAGGGCTTGACGATGACCGCGGCACCGGCCTGGAGGGCGGGGATCGCGTCGCCGAGAGAGAGGATCAGGGGGAAGTTCCAGGGACTGATGATCCCGACCACCTGGTGCGGCCGGTACTGGACCCGCAGCTTCTTGGCGGCAAGGAGGGGGGTGTGGGGGCGAATGCTCTCCTCGCCGATGTAGCCGGCCGCCTTGCTCCCGTAGAAATTGATCAGGTCGGCGAGGTAGGTCGGCTCGTTGGAAGCGTCGGCGCGGACCTTGCCGGTCTCGGCCTGCATCGTGTCGAGCACGCGCTCCTCGTTGTCGAGCAGCCAGTCGCGCAGCTTGCCGAGCCAGTGGTAGCGACCCTCGATCCCCATCGCCTCCCACTCGGGCTGGTTGGCGCGTACCCGCGCCACCTTCTCGGCAACGGCCGCGGGCGAGTCGACCGGAACCGATCGAATGAGTTGACCCGTCGCCGGGTTGTGGACCTCGATCGCATCGGCCGGAGGGGCCGACACTCCATTGCTCTCGGTGCTCTTGGCAACCGTTCCGCTCTCCACCACTGCTCCCTTCGCCCGTTTGGCTGGTCAGCCAACTCTAGCGGCGAGAGTCAAATTTGGGCGGCGATCAGAGCCAAGATGCCGGCGAGCACCGCCCCGATCAGGCCGAAGCCGATCTGCAGAGTGCGATTCAAAGCGTCGAACTTCGCGTCGAACTTCTTCTCCAGGCCTTTTACCTCGGCTCGTATTTCACCCAGCCCTTCGCGAACCTGGCCAATTTCCGCCCGAAGTTCACCCATCTCCGCGCGCAATCCGCCCATCTCTGCCCGCAGTTCGCGGAACCCCTCTTCCATTCGACTGGTCAGTTCGTCGAGGCGCTCGTCGGTCCAGGTTTCTCTAGCCACGGTCTGCATCGAAGCAAGTGTAGACAAAAAGATGCTACGTGTTGCGCGCGAAAGAGTTACATCTTGTGCGCGTCAGCGCGGGGCGAGCCGGTACACGGGACCGTCGAGTGAGGTCACGTAGAGCCGGCCCCGCTGGTCTTCGCCGAACGAGCTCGGGCTCGATACCTGGAGGCCGAGCTTGCGGTCGCCGCTCGCCCGCTTCAGGTGGGGGACGAGCGAGCGCAGCTCACCCTCGCAGAGGTCGGCGTAGACGTAACGGCCGTGCAGGCCGCCGAGGCGCGGGTCGCGGACCACGTACCCGCCGATCACCGAGCAGCTGTTCCCGCGGCCGTGCGGGTAGGCGAAGATCGGCTTGACGGTGCCACCGGGATCCGGGGTGCCGCTGCTCTCGTCTTCGTACCTGTCGAAGCCCTCGAGGGCGTCCCAGCCGAAGTTCGCCCCGTTCGCCCTGGCCACCGTCGTGTAGTCGATCTCCTCGAACTCGTTCTGACCGACGTCGCCGATCGCGATCCGCGGCTCCCCATGGCTGGTGTCGAAGGAGAAGCGGAAGGGGTTGCGCAGCCCGGTGCTGTAGATCTCGTCACGCCCCGGCCTGCCGACGAACGGATTGCTGGCCGGCACCGAGTAGGGCTTGCCGCCGCTGGCCCGGGGGTCGATCCGCAGCAGCTTTCCGAGGAGCACGTCCTTGTTCTGGGCGTTGTTGGGCGGGTCGCCGCCGGAGCCGCCGTCGCCCGTCCCGAAGAAGAGCAGGTTGCCGAGGAAGTGCAGGTCGCCGCCGTTGTGGTTGGCGTTGGCGGAGTGCGGGATCGTGATCACCGGCCGCCGCGAGCCGAAGGCCGCCCGGGTCGCGCCGCGGCGGCGGAACTCGTCGACCTGGATCGCCCCCGAACCGTTCGTGTAATAGACGTAGAAGCGTTTGCTGCGCGCGTAATCCGGCGCGAAGGCGAGCGAGAGCAGGCCACGCTCACCGCCGTAGTTGACCAGGCCACGGATATCGAGAAACGGGCGCGGCCGCTTCCTGCCGCCCTCCACGACCTGGATTCGCCCCTCCTGCTCGACGACGAACAGCAGCTTGGGAAAACCGGGAGCGCCGGTCACCCCGACCGGGCTCTGGAAGGTCCCGATCCGCATTAGGGAGACGCCCCTGCCGGCGCTGGCGCCCGCCTCGTCGCGCGGGTTCGAAGGTGCGGCCTGCTCCTGGTCGCTGGCCGAGCCGCAGGCCGGCAACGCCAGGCTCAGCATCACCGCCAGCGCGGCCGCTGCTGCCGAAGCCCTATTCGCCCTTCTCGATCTCAACGATTTCGCCGCTGTCGGTGACTTCGGTTTCGGGCAGCTCGTCGGTGATCGCGGTCGCGAACGAGCCGCCGGGCGCGACGTTGCCGTCGGTGACGGCCTTCGCCTTGCCACCGAGCCCCGCGTCGATGCTGTAGAGCAGGTCGTACTGCCCGGCGCGGACCGCGCTCAGCTTCCAGACTGCCGTGGTCGTCTCACCCGGCTTCAGCGGCCCGAAGGCGAAGGTCTTGCGATTCGTGGTCGAGGCGCCTCCCGGGTCGGAGGACCCGTATAGCCGCGGGTAGGTCGCCGAGAGCACCCACACCGGCCGTTCCCCCTGCGCCAGTTCCGGCTGCGAGTCGTTGACGCCGAACGGCAGCGGCGAGGATTCGCCCCTCTTGCCGCCGATCGTGAAGCTGACGTTGAGAGCGGGCACGGTCTGGTCGCCGGTGTTGCGGATCCCGAGCTTCAGCAGCGAGGTCTGGCCGAGCTGCTGGTCTGACGGGAACTTCGCCTCGGTGACCTTGACGCGGAACGTCCCTTCCGGTTCGTCCGCCTCGCTCGAGGAGCCGCCACCGCAGGCGCCGAGCAGCGCCGCCACCGCCAGCGCGGCGAACCCGGTCGCGATGGCCTGGAGGCGAGCGTTCCGGGAATGTCTTCCGGTCCCCCGCAAAGCGGCCCGAACATAGCACGGGGTTTGGCCGCTTTCGCAGGCATTTCCCACCCCGGCGAGGGGTTAGCCGGATCTCAACACGCGGCTAATGGTTGGGGTACGTCCATCCCCTAGACTCACGCCCACCGGGTGGAGTGTCGCGCGTGCGGCGCGCCCGGACGGAGGAGCAGATGGTCGGATCCGCGGTCAATAGGGCGTTCTTGCCCGCCAAGTCGCTGTTCGAACAGGTGGGGGAGATGATGATCCTCACCGCGCGCACGATCGTCTCTGCCGTCAAACCTCCCTATCCATATGGGGAGGAGTTCATCGGCCAGTTCCTCTTCGCCCTGCAGCTCTGCTGGTTCCCGCTGCTGGTCTCGACCGTGGCGTTCGGCTTCGGCGCTCCCGGCCTGCAGGCGGCAAACTTCCTCTCGCTGTTCGGCGCCCTCGACCGGCTCGGTGGCTTCTTCGTGCTCGCCTCGATCCGCGAGTTCGCGCCGTTCGTGACGGCGGTGGTGGTCGCCGGCGTCGCCGGCACCGCGATCACCGCCGATTTGGGAGCCCGCAAGATCCGCGAGGAGCTCGACGCCCTGCAGGTGCTGGGCGTCGACCCGATCAAGAACCTGGTCGTGCCGCGTTTCCTCTCGCTGATGCTGATCACCGGGCTGCTCGACATCTACGCCCTCGTCTTCGGGATCAGCGGCGGGATCCTCACCGAGATCCTCTACAACCAGCCGCTCGGCGGCTTCTTCGCCACCCTCTTCTCCAACGCCTCGATCACCGACCTCTGGGGCTCGGTGATCAAGTGCACCCTGTTCGGGGCGCTGATCGCGGTCGTCTGCTCCTACAAAGGGATGACCGCCTCCGGCGGCGCCGCCGGCGTCGGCCGGGCCGTCAACGAGGCCGTCGTCATCTCCTTCATGGGCGTCTTCGCCTTCAACTACGTCTTCACCCAGACCCTGCTCGCCACCAACCCGGAGCTGCAGACGATCCGATGAACGCCTGGCTCGAGGTTCCGCGTGGCTGGCTCGACTCGGCGGGAGAGATCGCCCGCTTCGGCTCCCGGGTGGCCGGACTCGTCTACTCGGGCCGCGTCCTTCGCTTCTTCGGCGAGAGCCTGCGCCAGGCCGGCATCCTGGTCCTCGGCTCCGCCCTGATCATCTGGGGGCTGGTCTTCACCCTCGGCCTGCAGTGCGGGATCGAGGGCGCCTATCTGCTGCGCGCCCAGGGCGCGCCCGCCTACGCCGGCGTCTTCTCGGCCTGGTGCGACCTGCGCGAGATCATGCCCTACGCCTTCGGCTACATGCTCGCGGCCAAGGTCGGGACCGGAATCGTCGCCGAGCTCGGGGCGATGCGGATTTCCGACGAGATCGACGCGCTCGAGGTGATGGGTGTGCCGCCGGTCACCTTCCTCTGCGCCACCCGCCTGCTCGCCGCCTGGATCGCCTTCCCGTTCATGTATCTGGTCGGGATCGGGATCATGTACCTGGCCAGCTACCTCGCCGTCGTCGAGCAGATCGGCGACGTCTCCTCCGGTGGCTACCTCTTGATCTTCTGGATGTTCCAGAACCCGCCCGACCTGATCTTCAGCTTGATCAAGGGCATGGTGATGGCGACCGCGATCGTGCTGGTCGGCTGTTATTACGGGTACACCGCCTCGGGCGGGCCCGTCGGGGTGGGGACCGCGACCGCGAAGTCGATGGTCCTCAACATCGTCTTAGTCCACATCATCGGGATGCTTGGAACCCTGGTCTTCTGGGGTGCCAACCCACGCGCGCCAATAGGAGGCTGAGGTGTCGATCGAGGAAGAGAACCGCTTCTCCGAAGAGGAGGATCGTCGCGAAGAAGAGGAGTTGCGTGACGAGGCCACCTCGAGCGCCGAAGCGCCGCCCGAGGTTGTGACCGAGCCGCCGCCAGATGGCGGCGAAGGCCCGTACATCAGCGAGGACGGTGCGGTGATGGGGCGGGACTTCGTCATCCCCGGCGTCAACCCGACCGATCACAACCCCTACAAATTCCACACCGGGGTCAAGCGCGACCACGGCGGTGAGGACGCGATCGAGATCATCGACCTGGTCAAGCAGTTCGGCCGCGCCCGCATCCTCAACGGTCTCAACCTCGGCCTGCCCGAGGACCAGGTCTCGATGGTGCTCGGCCCCTCGGGCACGGGCAAGAGCGTGCTGATCAAGCACATCGTCGGGCTGCTCTATCCCGACTCGGGCGACGTCCTCGTGCACGGCGAGTCGATCCCGAACATGACCGACGACGAGCTCTTCGACGTGCGGAAAAAGTTCGGCCTGCTGTTCCAGGACGGAGCGCTGTTCGGCTCGATGAACATCTACGACAACGTCGCCTTCCCGCTGCGGCAGCACACCGACAAAAGCGAGGAAGAGATCGGCGAGATCGTCAACCGGCGGCTGAAGGAGGTCGGCCTCGCCGAGGCGACCTACAAGATGCCGAACGAGCTTTCCGGCGGCATGCGCAAGCGCGCCGGCTTCGCCCGGGCGCTCGTCCTGGACCCGGCGATCGTGATGTTCGACGAGCCCGATTCCGGCCTCGACCCGGTGCGGACGGCGCTGCTCTGCGAGCTGATCCGCGAGGTCCATGCCGAGAACGGCGGCTGCTACCTGGTGATCAGCCATGACCTCGGCACCGCCCGCCGGATCGCCGACTTCATCGCGGTCCTCTGGAGCGGCAAGATCGTCGAGTCCGGCCCGAAAGAGGAGCTGTTCGACTCCAGCAACCCGTTCGTCAGCCAGTTCCTCAACGCTGACGTCACCGGGCCGCTTTCGATGGACTGAGGTTTGAGCGCGGGAGCCCGGTTCGGGCGCGTCGCGGTCTGGGCGGCGAGGCACGCCCGTCCCCTGATCGCGATAGGCGCCGCCCTGGCGATCGTCGCCGCGGTCGGCGCCACCCGATTGCCGACCGACGCCGGCGTTGACACCCTGGTCGACGCCGACTCGCCCACCGCCGAGGCGACGCAGCAGGTCCGCGAGGACTTCGGCGAAGAACCGGTCGTCGTCCTCGTCAAGGGCGAACTGCCGCAGCTCGTCCTCAGCGACAACCTCTTCCGGCTCCTGCGGCTCGAGGGCTGCCTCTCGGGCAAGGTGCCGGAGGGAGCCGACCCGATCCCCGGGCCCTGCGCCGAGCTGGCCGAGATGAAAGCGGTCGAGTTCCTCACCGGGCCGGCGACCTTCCTCAACGAGTCGGTGGTGCAGATCGACAACCAGCTGCGGCGGCTTGCTGAAAACGTTCCCGCCGACCGCTTCCGCGAATACCTGCTGGCGGTGGCGACGAAATACGGGATCACCAGCGTCCCCAGCATCACCAACGAAGACTTCGTCTCCACCGTCATCTTCGATTTCTCGCGCCCGCGGGGCACGCCGAAGGCGCGGCTGTCCTACCTGTTCCCCAATGCCAGGTCGGCGCAGATCGTCATCCGGCTGCGGCCGGATCTGACCGAAGCCGAACGTCACCGCGCGATCGGCCTGATCGAAGCCGCGGTCGAGGACACGACCCCGCGCGCCGCCTGCAAGGACGAAGGCAAGCCGGCGCCGTGCTTCGAGCTGGAAGGGGGCAGTTACTTCGTCTCCGGGGCTCCGGTGGTGATCGACGGCGTCTCGCGGGCGCTGAAGGACGCCCTGCTCGTGCTCTTCGCGGTCGCGCTGGCGGTGATGGCACTCGTCCTGCTGCTCGTCTTCCGCTCGCGCTGGCGGCTGCTGCCGCTGGGCATAGGACTGGCCGCCACCGCGCTCACCTTCGGGCTTCTGGCGCTGGCAGGCGGCTCGCTGACGATGGCCTCGATAGCCGCCCTCCCGATTCTCATCGGGTTGGCGGTCGACTACGCGATCCAGTTCCAGGCCCGGTTCGACGAGACCCGTTCGGTCGAGCAGGCGGCGTTCAAGAGCGGGCCGACGATCGGCGCTGCCTGTCTGGCGACCATCGCGGGCTTCCTTGCTCTGCAGCTTTCGCCGGTTCCGATGGTTCGTGGATTCGGCTGGATCCTCGTCCTCGGTGTCGCGCTCGCCCTTGGCCTTGCCCTGACTTTAGGGCCAGCGATCCTCACGCTCCTCGCGCGGGCGGCGCGGGGAGGGGATGCCGAGCATCCAGCGCAGGCGTCCCCTCCCCGCGACAGGACCCGCGCGCCGGAACGCCTCCTCTCGCTGGCCCTCGAGTACCCGGTGGCGGTCATAGCCGTCGGGATCGGTCTGGCCGTCATGGGCTGGGCGGCGGGGACCCGCGTGGAAACCGTCTCCGACATCCGCGCGCTGGCGCCGCAGAGCATCAAGGCGGTCGAGGGGCTGAACGAGCTGCAGGACACGACCGGGGTGTCCGGCGAGCTGGACGTCAGCATCGAAGCCGACGACCTGACGGACCCCGAGGTCATCGAATGGATGGCCGGGTTCAAGAAGCGGGTTCTGGAGGCGAACGGGTTCGGTGGCGAAAACCCGAGCTGCAATGACGCCGAGATCTGTCCGGGTCCGGCCCTGTCCGACTTCCTGGTGCGGGGCGGGGAAACGCCGACCGCGAAACGGATCGACGCGACCCTGTCGGCGCTGTCGCCGTACGCGCTGCGGCAGGTTGCGCCGATCGATTCCGGGACGGGCGAGGTCGGCCGCAAGGCTTTGATCGCATTTGGGATCCGGGCGCAGTCGCTGGAGGATCAGCAGAAGCTGGTGGACCGGGTGCGAAGTGAGATCGGGGAGCCACCCGATGGGGTCGACGTTCAGCTGGCGGGCCTCTCCGTGATCGCCGCTGAATCCGCGGGGGACCTGTCGAGCAGCCGCTACTGGCTGACCCTGGCCGGGCTCGCTGCGGTGGGTCTCGTTCTCCTTCTGATCTACCGCTCATGGCGCCGTGCCCTGATCCCGCTGGTCCCGACCGTTCTCGCCACCGGCTGGGCCTCGCTGCTGCTCTGGGTCACCGGCATCCCCCTGAACCCGATGTCGGCGGCGCTCGGCGCACTGACGATCGCGATCGCGACTGAGTTCGGGGTGCTGCTGGTCGGCCGCTTTCATGAGGAGCGCAGGGACGGGGCCGGGGTCGAGGGGGCCCTGCAGCGGGCCTACTCGCGGACCGGCGCGGCCGTCCTCGCCTCGGGGGCCACCGCGATCGCCGGCTTCGCCGTGCTCGTCGCCAGCGACGTGCGCATGCTGCGCGATTTCGGCTTCGTCACCGTCATCGACCTCGGCGCCGCCCTAGTCGGCGTCCTGCTCGTCCTCCCGGCCACCCTGTTGCTGCTGGAGGAGCGCCGATGAGGGACCGCTACTCGCTCGTCGTCGGCCTCCTCTTCCTGACGATCATCGTCGTCGCCACGGTGAGCACGATCAAGGGCGGTGGGGGAGGGGAGACGCTCGGCCTCGATCGCTCGCCGCCACGCTGGCCCCTGCCCGAGTTCGCGGTTCCCGCCGGCGACGCAGTGCGCCTCGAGGGCGATGCCAACGTCTCCCAGGACAACTGCGAAACGTCTGCCATCCCCTGCCCGGAGGAATCGCAGCGGAGCCCCGCCTGCCGCGTCGATCTGCCGGAATCGATCCGCGTCTGCGACTTCTTCGGGCGCCCGTTCGTCCTCTCGTTCTGGTTCACCAAGGGCGGTGACGACTGCGTCAGGCAGCAGGACCTGGTCGAGCGGGCCTACCGGCGCTACCGTGGGCGGGTGGGCTTCCTCTCGCTGAACATTCGCGACGATCGCGACACGCTTCGCGAACTGATCCGTCAGCGGGATTGGACGATGCCGGTCGGCTACGACCGCGACGGAGCCGTTGCTGGCCTCTACGGGGTCGGCCTCTGCCCCACCCTGGCCTATGTCTTTCCGGGAGGGACCCTGCAGGACGCCACCATCGGCGAACTCACCACCGCCCAGCTCGACAAGAAAATAGACCGCCTCCTGGCGGCGACGGCGGCAGCGGAAGGGAGCTGAGCGGCAATGGAGGCGGTCGGCCAGAGGATGGGCTGGGTTCCGTCCCCGCGGCAGGGCTGGGTCGCCCCGCACATCGCCTCCGAGTTCCCCGGTCTCGGCATCGCCTGGGTGGAGGTCGATGCCAGGCCCGGTCGCAGCCCGGAGCCGGTGCGCCAACGCCTGCGCGACCTCTCCGACCGCACCTATGGCTCGCAGGCGATCCGCCTGCGGGAACGGCCGATCCCCTGGGCCTACCGCGTCTTCTTCCGGCAGATCGGTCTCGACCCCGACCGGACCCGCACTCCGGTCGAGCAGCTGACGCTCGACCGGCTCCACGACGGTGGTTTCCGCAGTCACGGCCTGCCGGCCGACGCGCTCAACGTCGCGATCGTCGAGACCGGGGTGGCGCTGCGCGCCTTCGATGCCGAGGCGATCGAGGGGCGGCTCTGCATCCGCGACACGGCGCCGGGGGAGTCCCTGGCGGGGCAGGCGGTCGAGATGGCGAAGGGGACGCTGGCGATCGCCGACGAGGCCAGGCCGGTCGCGATGCTCTTCGGGCCGACCGCCGAGGGGCTCGCGGTCGAGAAGGGAACCCGCCGCATCGCCGTCGCCGCGGTGCAGGTCAAGGGCGTCCCCCAGATTGCCGTCGAGGAGGCGCTCTGGATGGCCGCTTCGACTCTGGAGGCGGCATGACTACAATTTTGGGGATGCCTCGTCTACTCGATCAGACGCTTCAAGGATCTGGTGTCGCGGTCGACGAGCGCGAAGCCCGGCTTCAGCTGCGCCAGCAGATCGCCCGGCTCGAGGCCGAGCTCGCCGGATTCTTCGCCGAGGCCTTCGGCCACACCGAGGTTCCGCACCGGATCGATCCCGTCGCCGGCGCGCCCCGCATCCTCGATCTCGGACAGCTCGAGGAGATCCGCGACTCCCTGGCCGATCGCGTCGCAGAGGCGCGAGCCGCCCTGGTCGAGCGCCGCCGCATCGAGGACGAGAACCGCGAGCTGGTCGAACGGATGCTGGCCGCCCCGCAGGACTTCAAGTGGGTGCAGGTCTCCCGGCAGGACCTGGGGCTGCACGGCTGCGGCCACTGGCACTCCCGTCCCCGGCTCGGCCCGATCGGCATGCTGATGGGATGGTGGCGGGTCAAGGTCTCCTCTGGATGTCCCTTAGCCGGGCGGCTCGCGGCCGTTGACCGAAAAGACCCGGCCCGCCAAACGGGTCACTGCACCTGACGAGAGGCCGCCGGCTCCCTGGGGCTCGGCACCGCTGGCCGAGCTGGTGATCCTGGCAGGGATCGTCTCCCTGGCGATCGGCGTGATCGGCGGTCACCCGACGGCGATCGGTCTTGGAGTGGCGCTGGCGGGCCTGGGTGGCCTCGAGGTGGCGATCCGCGAGCACTTCGCCGGCTATCGGTCTCACACGACCATGCTCGCCGGCTTCGCCTTCGTCCTCACCACCGCCCTCGTCTTCTACGTGGCGAACACGATCCTCGCGGTGGCTCTGGGAGCAGGAGCGCTCGCCTTCGCGATCGTCTTCTATCTAGCCCGCCGAGCCTTCCAGAAGGCATCCGGAGGCCTCAGCTTTCGAGCTGGCGGCCTACGCGGCTAGAACCCTGACCACAACACCACCATCTATCGGTGCGGGTAGCGCAGGCGGGCGCGGACGAGGTGCCGAGCATCCAGCGCAGGTACCTCGTCCGCGCCCCCATCTACGAGTCAGACCGCCAGCGGCTCCTCGCTGATCGAGCCCACCGACCGCGTCGAGAGCTCCGCAGCCAGCAACCGCCGCTGCCGCGAGGTGAGCGTCCCCAGCTGCTTGTTCTCGTTCAGCGAGAGCGGCATGAGGAATTTGCGCGCCCGGGTCCTGCCCCAGCGCCGCTGGCTGGTGAGCAGCTCGGCGATGGTCATGCTCTCGGTCTCCCACGGGCGATCGCGAACCACCTCTGCGGCATCGACGTCGCCTCGCGCGATCGAGCGCTTCAGCTCAGCTCGGGCCAGCCGCACCATGTTGGCTCGTTCCAGCGCCCTCATGTGTTGCGGGGCCTCGGTTGAGGCGATGGTCTTTGCGGGTGCCGTTGAGGCAGCTTCCACTGGGACTCCTCCCTTCAAGGAATCGGATAACTGGGGGGTATTAGGTGTCCGACCGGGTCACTGCCGGGCGAGTCCAACCGGACAAGAACTCTCTCTTCCCAAAACGCCCCGCCTGGGGTCGTTTCGGCGAGGAGGCCAAGCTACGTCTTCGAGGTACCGGGCGTCAAGCCAGCTTCGCCAATTTGACGTCCGACCCATTCGCTAAGAGCAACAATTTCGGCCCATCGGCCCGCTTGTCCGATTCTGGACAAGCCTGAAACTCCCCCCGCCGGGGGATGTCAAGAACTCGTTACCCGTCGGTTCGGGTGCGGGGAAGGTCCGGGAAGTCGCCGATCACCCGGGCGATGGTGCCGAGGGCGCCGTCGAGATGCTCGCGCTCGTGGGTCGCCATCAGGCTGGTCCTGAGGAGCGCCCCGCCGGGGGGGACCGCTGGATGGATCGCGACGTTGGTGTAGACGCCGGCGTCGAAGAGCGCCTTCCAGAGCATCACCGCCTGCCAGTCGTCGCCGACCATGACGGGCACCACCGGGGTGGTGGCGATGGTGCCGTCGGGCAGCGTGCCCGGCTCGATCACCTCCAGGCCGAGGTGGCGCAGCCCCTCGCGCAGGTACTCGGCATTGGCGAGCAGGCGGCGGAAGAGCTCCGGCCCCTCGGCGCGGATCACCCGCAGCGCCCCCAGCGCCGCTCCGACCGCGGCCGGGACTGCCGAGGCGCTGAAGATGAAGGAGCGCGAGGAGATCCGCAGGTACTCGATCACCTCGGCCGGGCCGGCGATGAAGCCGCCGCAGGAAGCCAGGCTCTTGGAGAAGGTGCCCATCCGCAGGTCGACCTGGTCCTCGAGGCCGAACAGCTCGCAGGCCCCGGCGCCGCGGGCGCCGAGGACGCCCGCCCCGTGCGCCTCGTCGACCATCAGCCGCGCCCCGTGGGCCTTGCAGAGCTCGACGATCCGCGGCAGGTCGCAGACGTCGCCCTCCATCGAGAAGACGCCGTCGACGATCACCAGGACGCCGCCGCCGTCCTCGGCCGCCCGCCCCAGCATCTTCTCCAGCTTGTCCATCCGGTTGTGGCGGAAGGGCCGCAGCTTGGCGCCGGAGAGCCGGCAGCCGTCGAGGATCGAGGCGTGGTCGCCGGAGTCGCAGATCACCGTGTCGCCGGGGCCGAGGATCGTGCCGATGCAACCGAGGTTCGACTGGTAGCCGGTCGTGTAGACGATCGCGTCCTCGGTCCGCATCCACTCCGCCAGCTCGCGCTCGAGGTCGAGGTGCAGCGGCGTCGTCCCGTTCAGCAGGCGCGAGCCGGTGACCCCGGTGCCGTAGGTCTCCAGCGCCTCGCGCGCCGCGCCCTTGACCCGCTCGTCGCCGGTCAGCCCCAGGTAGTTGTTGGAGCCGAGCATGATCGTCTCCCGGCCCTCCATCTCGACCACGGGTCCCGCCTGTGAGGTCAACAGGCGGAAGTAGGGGAGGAGGTCGTGCTCCTTGGCCGCTTCGAGCTGCTCGAGACGGTCGTGGCTGCGCGCCTTCTCGAAGACGTCGACCGGGGCCTTCGCGGTCTCGCTCATCGCCCCAGAGTGTAGGTTGCGGCCCTCATGGCAAGCGTCTCGATACGGCCGGTGCGGAGCCGGCGCGAGCTGAAGCGCTTCGTCAAGGTGCCGTTCCGTCTCCACCGCGACAGCGAGCAGTGGGTGGCGCCGCTGGTCTTCGAGCGGATGCAGTTCCTCGACCGCAGGAAGAACCCATGGTTCGAGCACGGCGAGGCGGAGTTCTTCCTCGCCGAACGCGACGGCGAGCCGGTCGGCCGCATCAGCGCCCACGTCGACCATCGCTGGGACGAGTTCCAGGGCGGCAAGGACGCGATGTTCGGCTTCTTCGAGGCGGCCGAGGACCCCGAGGTGGTGCGGGCCCTGTTCGGCGCCGCGACCGAGTGGGCGGCCGGCAGGGGCCGCGAGCGGATCCTCGGGCCGATGGACTTCACCACCAACGACGAGATCGGGATCCTGATCGAGGGCTTCGAGCGCCAGCCGATGATCCTCGAGCCCTGGCACCCGCCCTACTACCAGCGCCTGATCGAGGCCGAGGGCTTCGCCAAGGCGATGGACGTGCTGATGTGGGAGTTGCGGATGGGGCAGCTGAAAGAGGGGGAGAGAGTCGACCCCTCGATCCACGAGGCGGCCGAGAAGGCTCTGCGCGACGAAGGGATCGTGATCCGCAACATGCGCAAGCGCGAAATGGCCGCCGAGGTGCGGCGCTTCATGGACGTCTACAACGAGGCCTGGGGAGATAACTGGGGCTTCGTGCCGATCACCGACGCCGAGGTCGAGTTCCAGGCCAAGAACCTGAAGCAGGTGCTCAGCGAGGAGTGGACCTTCATGGCCGAAAAAGACGGCGAGGTGGTGGGCGCCGCCCTCACCCTGCCGGACGTCAACCAGGTCCTGGCCGGTCTCGACGGGCGGCTGCTGCCGTTCGGCTGGGCGAAGTTCCTGCTCGGGCAGCGCAAGATCGATCGCCTGCGGGTCTTCGCCCTCGGCGTCAAGCACGACTACCGCCACACCGGCGTCGCCGCCGGGCTCTACCTCGAGCACATCAAGCTGGCGGCGCTGCCGGGCAAAATTCACTGGGGCGAGATGGGCTGGATCCTGGAGACGAACAAGCCGATGAACCGCGCGATGGAGGGCATGGGCGGCAAGGTCGTCAAGAAGTACCGTCTTTACGAGCGTTCTCTGTAAAGGCCGACCCCGGCCCGCGCTAGAGTCGCGACGGTGGATGAGCTGCAATTAGACGGCGAGGTGATCGCCGAAGAAGACGCCAGCCCCCGGGATGCCACCGATCCGGTCCGTCCCCTCCCTGCCAGCTTCGAGGGCGAACCGGGATCCTCGCTGCCGGTCCTGCGACCGGAGGTGCGCACCGCCGTCCTCGCCACCGCGGGGGGCGTCCTCGCCGGAGCCGCCACCGTCGCCGCCGTCAGGGCGGTGACCGGGGCCGCCACCCGGTCACGCTCGCCGCGTCGGCTCGCCGGCCGTCGCCGCGAGCGCCAGAACGTCGTCGCCAGCCGCTCCTTCCTGGTCGATGTTCACCTCCTCGGTCGCTGAAGCGGAGGTACGACCCCCCTCGCCCTTTCGGCTCCCCCGTGGGAGCACCGACCGCACCCTGCGGGTGCGCGGCGGTGTGGCTGCCCGGTTCCTGCACGTCGATGGCAGCCCGGTGCTGGTTCGCGCCTGGCAGCCGGCGCGCGACCGGGTCCGGTTCCGCGCCGAGGCGGTGGAGCCCGGCCTCGTCGCGCTGCCGCCGATCGCGCTGCCGCCCTGTCCCGGGCCGGCGGGCCTTGAGCAACTGGAGCGGGCGATCGAGCGGATGCGCCGCGCCCTCTGGGTCGACGTCGACCTTTCCGACTTCCAGCAGCGCTTTCGCCGCGACCCCCTGGTCGGGCCGCTGATCCGGCGGCAGCCCGGTTTCCGTCCCAAGGGCCGGCCGTGGCCCTGGGAGGCGCTTGCCGCCGCGGTCGTCGGCCAGCTGATCGAGGCCCAGCGCGCGGCGACGATCGAGCGGCGGCTCGCCGGTCGCTGGGGAGCGCGGCTGGGGGAGGGGAGGGGCGCGCTGCGCGACGTCCCCGGCCCGGCGGCGATCGCGGGTCGGGCTCCGGCCGAAATCGAGGCGATGGACCTGGTCGGCAAACGGGCGACGGCGCTGCGCCGACTGGCCCGCGACGTCGCCGCCGGTCGCTGCAGGATCGAGGACCCAGGCGGCGACGCGCGCCTCCTGGCGATGCCGCAGATCGGCCCCTGGACCGTGCAGTGCCTCGGGCTTTTCGGCCGCAACGAACTCGACGCGCTGCCAGCCGGCGATCTCGCCTACATCAAGCTCGTCGGTCGCCTGCGCGGTGATGGACGGCGGGCGACGATCCCCGAGGTCGAGGAGTTCTACGCGCCGTACGAGCCCTACCGGGGCCTGGTCGGCGTTCTCACCCTCTCCGGTCTCTATCGGCTGGTCTCGCAGGGGTCGCCGATGCGACTCGCCGCTTGAACCCATTCAACCCACTCAGCGTTCAAGCCTGGCGACGCCTGGCCCGATAAGCGAGAAGGATGCGCGAGCCCGCCGACAGGAACTGGTCCGAGAACGAGGTCAAGCGCTTCGTCGATCAGCTTGCCTCGGGCGGACAGGACTTCCAGCGCCTGGTCGAGCAGCTGCCGGTGATCGTCTACTCGGCCGAGCTCGGCGAGCGGGGCTGCTGGCGCTACGTCAGCCCCCAGGTCGAGGAGATCCTCGGCTTCAAGCCGGAGGAGTTCATCCGCGACCCCGGCCTCTGGGCGAGCCTGCTCCATCCGGACGACCGCCAGCGCGCACTCTCGCTGGAGACCGAGGAGCATCTCGGCAACCGCGAAACGGCGCCGGCCGAATACCGGATGTTCAGGCGCGACGGCGAGGTCGTCTGGATGCACGACGAGGCGGTCCTGGAACCCGGTGAGGACGGGGTCCCGATCTGGCACGGCGTCCTCTACGACGTCAGCGCCCGCAAGGAGACCGAGCTGGAGCTGCAGAGAGCGCTCTCCCAGCAGGCCGTCGTCGCCCGTCTCGGCGAGCGGGCGATGCAGGACAGCGACCCGCAGGAGCTGATGAAGGTGGCCACGGAGCTGATCGCCAGGGTCGACGGCGTCCACAGCGCCTGCATCTGGGAGCTCGGCCGCGACGGCCGGCGGCTCAACCTTCACGCCGGTCTCGACGGGTCGGCGCTGGGGGGCGGGCGCCGGGTCTCCGCCTCGCGCGACTCGCACGTCGGCGCCGCGCTCGACTCCGGAACCCACGCGATCGTCGCCGACTGGGAGAGCGAGACCCGCCACACGATGCCGCCGGTGCTGCGCACCCTCGGCGCCGCCAGCAGCCTCGCTGTGGTGATCGACGGCAAGAATCGGCCCTTCGGCGTCCTCGACGTACACGCCACCGAGCCGCACCGTTTCACCGCCAAGGACGTTCCCTTCGTCCAGGCCGCCGCCAACGTGCTCGCCGACGCGATCGAGCGGCACGCCGCCGACCAGGCGCTGCGCTACCGCGTTCTCCACGACTCGCTGACCGGCCTCCCCAACCGGCTCAGCTTCGTCGACGCGCTCGGCGACGCGCTCAGCAAAGCGTCGATCTCGGGCTCGCCGGTCGGGATCCTCTTCCTCGACCTAGACCACTTCAAGCTGATCAACGACAGCCTCGGTCACCATGCCGGCGACGCGCTGCTGCGGGCGGTGGCGCCGCGCCTGCGTGCCCACCTGCGTCCGGGCGACGTCGTCGCCCGCTTCGGCGGCGACGAGTTCGGGATCCTGATCGACCGCCTCGCCGACGAAGGCGAGGCGCTGGCGATCGCCGACCGCGTCGCCACCGCCTTCGCCCAGCCCTTCTCGATCGACGGAGTCGACCACTTCGTCAGTGCCAGCATCGGCGTCGCCGTGGCCGGCGCCGGCGAAGAGCGGACGGTCAACGCCGAGCTGCTGATCCGCGACGCCGACGCGGCGATGTACCGGGCCAAGGAAGGCGGCCGCGCCCGCTGCGTCCTCTTCGACGCCGAGATGCGGGCCGGGGCGATGCGCCGCCTGGAGACCGAACGGGAGCTGCGTGAGGCGCTCGACCGCGACGAGCTGGCGCTCTACTACCAGCCGGTCGTCAACCTCCGCTCGGGCGAGATCAACGGCCTCGAGGCGCTGGTCCGCTGGCGCCACCCGGAGCGGGGGATCCTCGATCCGGCCGATTTCGTCTCGATCGCGGAGGACAGCGGCCTGATTGAGCCGATCGGGCGCTGGGTGCAGGAGCGCGCCTGCCGCCAGGGGCTGGAGTGGCACCAATTGCGGCCCGACTCGCGGCCCTTCGACGTTGCCGTCAACCTCTCCGCCCGGCAGGTCGCCCACCGCGACCTGCCGGCGACCGTCGAAGAGATCATCGCCCGCACCGGTCTGGATCCGGTCCATCTGCGCCTCGAGATCACCGAGAGCGTCCTGGTCGAGGAGTCGGCGACGGCGATCTCCTCGCTGCACGCGCTCGACGAGCTCGGAGTGCGGCTGGTGCTCGACGACTTCGGCACCGGCTACTCCTCGCTCGCCTATCTCAACCGCTTCCCTTTCCACGCGCTGAAGATCGACCGCTCGTTCGTCGACGCGCTGGGGATCGAGCAGGAGCCGACGGCGATCGTCGAGGCGATCATCGGCATGGCGCGGGCGCTTTCGCTGGAGGTGATCGCCGAGGGGGTCGAGAGCGAGGTGCAGCTGGCCGAGCTGCGCCGGCTCGGCTGCGACTTCGCCCAGGGCCACCTCTTCCATCCGGCGATGCCGGAGCGCGAGGTCAGCCGCCTGATCGCCGAAGGGGCGCTCGGCTATTCGGGGATCTCGCCCGACGGCAGGTAGCCGTTGTCGAGCAGCTCGCTCGGCTGCGGCAGCGAATCGATCAGGCCGTTGTCCCGCATCCAGCCGGCGAATGCCGCCCACTCCTCCGGGTCCATGTAGCCGTAGGGCTGCCCCTCGGTGCGAGCACCGAGCAGCGGCAGCGTCGCCTCGACCTCGGCTGCGGCCAGTTTCGGTTCCAGGTCCGGGTTGGCTTCGGTGATCGCCGCGGTCGCGGCGCCCGGCTGCGCCACCGCCGCCTCGGTGCCGCGCTCCAGCGCGGCGAGGAAGAGGCGGAACCTTTCCGGATCCTCTGCCAGGCTCTGGCGGCGGGCCACCAGGACCAGCTCGTCGTAGGTGGGGACGCCGAGCTCGTCGACCGGGGTGACGACCGGGGCTTTGCCGCGCTCGCGCAGGTCGACTCCCTCGACGTTGAGGAAGCCGCCGAGCATCGCCTGGGCCGAGCCGCCGACCAGGGCGGGAAGGAGGCCGAAGCCGACGTTGACCGCTTTGACGTCGTCGGGGGTGAGGTCGACCCGGTGGAGGATCGTCTCCAGGAAGGCGTCCTGGTAGGGAATGCCGGCGGTGGCGATCGTCCTGCCTTTGAGGTCGGCGACGCCTTTGATCCCGGACTTCTGCAGCCAGATCATCGAGGTGAGGGGGCGGTTGACGAGGGCGGCGACGGCGACCACGTCGAGGCCCTGGTCGCGGGCCAGAGCGACCTCGGGCTCGTAGGAGATCGCCAGGTCCGATTTGCCCGCGGCCACCAGCTTCATCGGCGCGGCGGGGTCGGACGGGGTGTCGATGCTGACGTCGAGCCCGGCTTCCTCGAAGTAGCCGAGCTTCTGCGCCATGTAGATCCCCGCGTGGTCGGGGTTGGGGTAGAAGTCGAGCGTCAGGCCGAAGCTTTCCCGCTCGCCGCCGCCTTCCGCGGACTTCTCGCCGCAGGCGGCGAGGGAGAGGGCGATGGCGAGGACGGCGAGCGCGATCGCCGGGATCCGGAAGCGCGTCATCGCCTGAGTTCTATCGCCAAGTGACGACGCGTCGCTCCGCGAGGGCGGTGAGGCCGATCAGGATCAAGGCGATCGCCGAGAGGACGGCGACGGTCGCGAACTGGCGCGCGACCTGGAAGTAGGCGGTATCGGACTGGATCAAATGACCGAGGCCGGAGCTCGAGCCCGCCCACTCGGCGAAGACGGCGGCGATCGGAGCCACGACCACGGCGATCTTGATCCCGGTGAAGAGACTGGGCAGGGCGGCTGGGATTTCCACCCGCCGAAAGCGCTGCCGGGGGGAGGCGTCGAGGCTGCGCATCATCTTCACCGCCTCGGGATCGACCGAGCGCAGCCCGTCGAGCGCGTTGACGGTGATCGGGAAGAAGCAGATCAGGGCGACGATCACGATCTTGGGCGTGATCCCGTAGCCGAACCAGACGATCAGAATCGGTGCGATGACGACGATCGGGATCGTCTGGGAGGCGACGACGATCGGGTAGGCGGCGTCGCGGAGCAGTCGCGAACGGTGCATCAGAACCGCGAACCCCACCCCGACGACGAGGGCGGCGAGGATGCCGAACAGCATCTCCCGCAGCGTCACCCAGGCGTTTTCGGCGAGCAGATCGCGGTTCTCCCAGAGGGAGCTGGTGATTTCCGCCGGCGAGGGGACGAGATAGCTCTCGAGGCTGAGCGCGTCGGCGATCCAACCGGTCGAGCAGGCGATCTGCCAGAGGCCGAGCAGCGCCGCCAGCAAAAGCGCCGGCAGCAGCCACCGGCGCATTCGCGTGGTTCCTTTGTCCTTCATAGCCGGACCGAGGAACCACGACTTCCGGCGTGGAGCGCCCGCATCGCCTCCTCGCGGGCGGCTACGAAGGCGGGGTCGGTGACGGCGCCATCGCGATCCGCGGCGCGCGGGGCGGGGGTGCCGAGCTCGGCGACGATGCGCGCCGGGCGGGCGGAGAGGACCACGACCCGGTCGCAGAGGTAGAGCGCCTCCTCGACGTCGTGGGTGACGAGGACGACGGTGCGGGGGTCGGTGCGCAGGGCGGTGGCCAGCCACTCCTGCATCTCGGCCCGGGTGATCGCGTCGAGCGAGGCGAAGGGCTCGTCCAGGGCCAGCACCGGCTTGCCGGCGACCAGGGTGCGGAGGAAGGCGACCCGCTGCCGCATCCCGCCCGAGAGCTCGGCGGGGCGTGAGCCCTCGAATCCCGAGAGGCCGAAGCGCTCGAAGAGGGCGCCGGCGGCCTCCCGGGCCTCGCGCCGTCCCATCCCCTGGTTGCGCAGTGCCAGGGCGGCGTTGTCGATCGCCGAGTACCAGGGCAGGAGCAGGTCGCGCTGAGGCATGAAGGCGCAGCGGGCGAGCCGCTCCTCGGCCTCCGTCGCACCCCCGACCGAGATCGTCCCGGCGCGCTGCGCCTGCAGTCCGCAGATCAGCTCCAGCAGCGTCGACTTTCCGCACCCGGAAGGGCCGACGAGCCCGATCACGCTGTGCGCATCGACTGCCAGATCGAGCGAGTCGAGCGTCTGCAGGTCGCCGTAGGCGTGCGACGCCCCGCCGATTTCGAGCTCCATCCTTGGTATCCTGGCGCACTCCGCACTTCTGACCAAAGAGGTCAGGAAAGTCGAGATCAGTGCAGGTGCGGAGCAGCGAACCACGTGGACCCGGCAATAGTCCTCTTCGGCTTCGGCATCGGAGCGATGGTCGGCATGACCGGCATGGGTGGCGGCACCCTGATGACGCCGATGCTCATCTTCCTCTTCGGGGTCAAGCCGGTGACCGCGATCGGCACCGACATCTTCTACGCGGCGGTGACCAAGACCGTGGGCGGCTGGCGCCACCTGAAAATGGGCACGGTCAACATCAAGTTGGCCTACTGGCTCGCCGCCGGCAGCGTCCCGGCCGCGGTGACGGGGGTCTGGGCGATCTCGGTCCTGCAGAGCAAAGTCGGCGAAGAGAGGCTCGACTCGATCGTCTACGCCCTGCTCGGGGGCACCCTGCTGATGGTCGGGATCATCACCCTGGCGCGGGCGCTGATCCTCAGCAACCTGATCGAAGAGCGCGACGACTTCGTGCTGCAGCGCCGTCACAAGATCGCCGCGGTGGCGATCGGCGCCACCACCGGCTTCGTGATCGGGATCACCTCGGCCGGCTCGGGCACGGTGATCGCGATCCTGCTGATCTCGGTCTACCGGCTGACCCCGGTGAAGGTCGTCGGCACCGACGTCTTCCACGCCGCGATCCTGCTCTGGGCGGCCGGTATCGCCCACTGGGTCGGCGGCAACGTCGACTTCGTCCTCGCCGGCAACATCCTCCTCGGCAGCATCCCGGGGGTGATCGTCGGCTCCCACTTCGCCGCCCGCGCCCCGACCGGGTTCCTGCGCACGGCGCTCGGCGTCGTCCTCATCGCCTCCGGCTTCGTCACCGTGCAGAAGGGCGACCCGGTGGTCTGGCCGATCGCCGCGGCCGTGGCGGGCATCGGCCTGCTGCTCCTGATCTGGTTCCCGCGCTGGTGGAACGAGCGCCGGGTGAAGCGCGAAGCGACCGAAGAGCGGCAAGGGCGCGACCGCTCCGACGATCTCGCGCCTGACGTGATCGGCTGATTGATTTACTAGACGCATGCGAGTTTCCGCAAAGGCCGACTATGCGGTCCGGGCCGCTGCCGAGCTTGCCGCCGCCCAGGCCGAGGAGGCGCCGGTCAAGGGGGAGCGGCTGGCCGACGCCCAGGACATCCCGCTGCAGTTCCTCGAGCACATCCTCCTGGAGCTGAAGCACCACGGCATCGTCCGTGCCCGGCGCGGCGCCAAGGGCGGCTATTGGCTGGCACGGCCGGCCGACGAGGTGACGGTCGCCGAGATCGTCCGCGCGGTCGAGGGGCCGATCGCCCACGTCCAGTCGACCCCGCCCGAGGACATCGAGTACCGCGGCCACTCCGAGCACCTGCAGGAGGTCTGGATCGCGGTCCGGGCCAGCCTCCGCCACGTGCTCGAGGAGGTCACCCTCGCCGACCTCGTCTCCGGCGAGTTGCCGGCCGGCGTGCGCGAGCTGGCCGCCGACCCGGACGCCTGGGTCGCCCGCTAGCTTCACTCGGCCGGTACCGGGTCGAGGTCGAAGTCCCGGCCGAGACGGAGGTCGCAGTAGCGCTTGGTCCAGTCGTCGTTGATGCGGTCCGACTGGCGCTTCATCCGCGGCTCGAACTCGAAGCCGTCCGGGGGCGAGAGCCCAAGCCGCTCCAGCAGGTTGAGGGTGCTGGTCTCGTAGTCGGAGGCGAAGTTCTCGTAGAGGACGAGGATCGGCCGGATGCCGGAGTGCTCGAAGAAGGCGTCCCAGGAGGCCTCTTCGAGCAGCAGGCCTTCGAGCAGGTGGTCGATCGCCCGGTAGTGAAAGCGGAGCTGGGGCCGGTGCTCCTCGAGGAAGCTGCGGTAGGGGGCGCCGTTATCGCCCTCGACCGAGCCGGACTCGGCGCTGACCTGGTCCTCTCGCCAGGTCGCCGTCTGCACCGCCTTCCAAAGCGAGACCGCCTGGCGGACCTTGTTGGCGCGGACGACGCGGACGAAGGTCAGGCCAGGGAAGACGGCCGGCATCAGCTCGGCCAGCGGTACGTCGCGGTACTGGGGGATGTTGCGCAGCAGGCTGACGAACTCACCGAAGTAGCCCCACATCAGCTTGGCGCCGAAGACCCCGTTGGCGGTGGTGCCGGTCTCGAAGGCCCATTCGAGGTAGCGGTCGTAGGCGGCGCGGCTCCAGAGGGGGGAGCGGGGCTGCGGGTCGTTACCCACGCTGCGCTCGCCGAGGTGGTCGCGGATGGACTGGTCCTCGACGCCGAGGAAATATTCCTCCGGCCGGCGGGGGCGGCCGCTGTGCCGCAGGGCCTCGAAGTACTCCTCGGGGCGACCGGCGACGCCGGTTTCCTCGAGGGCGTGGCAGACCAGGGTGCTGCCGCTGCGAGGGGTGGCGCAGACGAGATAGGAGCGATCGGGTTGCATCTCTTTCCTAACTATCCCTATCAACAAAGAGATAAACAAGGGGCGGTCGGTAACCTGAAGGGCGGTGTCCCGACCCAACATCCTCTACATCCACTCGCACGACACCGGCCGCTACGTCCAGCCCTACGGGTTCCAGGTCCCGACCCCGAACATCCAGATGCTGGCCGACCAGGGGGTCCTGTTCCGCGAGGCGTTCTGCGCGGCGCCGACCTGCTCGGGCAGCCGCGCCAGCCTCCTGACCGGGCTCTACTGCCACAGCAACGGCATGTTCGGTCTCGCCCATCGGGGCTGGAAGCTGAACGACTACCGCCAGCACTGGGTCCACACCCTGCGCGAGGTCGGCTACCGCTCGATCCTGATCGGCGAGCAGCACATCTCCGTCGACCCAGGCGTGATCGGCTACGACGAGGTCGTCCCGGTCGGCCAGAACCACGCCGCCAACGTGGCGCCGCTGACGATCGAGACGCTGCGTGGGGCGCCGGCCGAGCCGTGGTTCATGTCGGTCGGCTTCTTCGAGACCCACCGCGAATTCTCCGCCCCGACCTCGGTCCGCGACACGCTCTACTCGCTGCCGCCGGAGAACCTGCCGGACACGGCGGTGACGCGCCGCGACATGGCCGAGTTCAAGGCCAGCGCCCGCTCGCTCGACCAGGGGATCGGCGCCGTCCTCCACGCGCTGCATGATTTCGGCCTGGTCGAGAACACCGTCGTCATCTGCACGACCGACCACGGGATCGCCTTCCCCGGCTCCAAGGCCACCCTCTTCGACCGCGGAACCGGGGTCTTGATGATCGTCCGCGGCCCTGGATTCCCCCACGGGAAGATCGTCGACGCGCCGGTCAGCCACCTCGACGTCTTCCCGACGCTGTGCGACCTCTCCGGCGCCGAGCACCCGGACTGGCTGCAGGGAACCTCGCTGATGCCGCTGGTGCGTGGGGAGGTCGACCGCCTCCATGACGCGATCTTCTCGGAGACGACCTACCACGCCGCCTACCAACCCCATCGGGCGATCCGGACCGAGCGTTGGAAGTACATAAGGAGCTTTGACGAGTACCCGCATCCGGTCCTCGCTAACTGTGACGACAGCGGCACCAAGCAGCTGCTGGTCGAGGCGGGGTGGGGGGAGCAGGAGGTCCCCGAGGAGCAGCTCTACGACCTGGTGCTGGATCCGCAGGAGGGGAACAACCTCGCCGCCGACCCTGCCCGCGCCGAGGTGCTGGCCGAGCTGAGGGAGCGCCTGGAGAACTGGATGCGGGAGACCGAGGACCCGCTGCTCGACGGGCCCATCTCCCCGCCCGAGGGGGCGATCGTCAACGAGCAGTGGCAGGTCTCGCCCGACGACCCGGTGCGGACCGTCACGGCCGACTCCACGGCCGCTCCATCCAGGTGAGGCAGGTCCAGCCCTCGATCGGGTTGCCGACCGGGTCGCGACTCTCGCCGTAGGCGAAGGTGCTGAGCCCGCAGTTGTGGGAGCCGAGGTTCCAGATCCCGGCGGCCATCGGTGCCTCGAAGCGCTCGCCGATGACCGAGTCGAGGAGGAAGAAGCGGGTGAAGATGCCATGGGTGACGAGCAGCGGCAGCTGACCGTCCGCGCCGCTCTCCAGCTCGGCCTTCAGCCGCCGCACCCGCTCGATCGCCTGCTCGAAGGTCTCACCTGAGGTCAGCTCGCCGGCGTAGTCGATCTCCTCCGGCTCGAGCCCGATGGCCTCGCCTACCGCCTGCGCCGTTTCCCGCGCCCGCCGCAGCGGGCTGGTGAGCAGCCGCGTAACGCCCTGCTCGCGCAGCCCCTCGCCTGCCGCGTGCGCCTGTTCGACGCCCTTCTCGGTCAGCAGGTCGCTGTCGGAGTGGGCCACCGGCTCGCCGCTGCGGGCGGCGTTGTGGACCGACTCGCCGTGGCGGAGGAGGAGCGCCCTCATTCGGCGGCGGGGGCGGCGCCGGCGACGATGTTGACGAAGTTCTCCAGGTGTTTGGTCGTCCAGCACTCGAAGGCGCCGTCGCAGTGGCGCTCGTAGGCGGCCATCACCGAGTCGCCGTAGTTCCAGTACAGCTTCGGCTCCGGGTTGAGCCAGAACAGCCGTCCGGCCTTCTCGGCGATCTGGGCGAAGATCTCGGCGTGGGGCTCGCGGCCGTTGGTGCGGGCGTCGCCGAGCACGATCACGGTCGAGCGCGGGTCGAGGTCTTCGGAGATCTCGGTCAGGAACTCGAGCCAGACGCGGCCGTAGTCGGTGTAGCCGGAGACGTCGGCGACCCCACCCTCGCTGGAGATCTTCTGGGCGATCACGGCGAAGTCGCGCTCCTGCTCGAAGACCTCGCTCACCTCCGAGATCCGCTCGATGAAGACGAAGCTGCGCAGCTTGCGGAAGGAGTCGTGAAGCGCGTGCAGGACCGAGAGGAAGAAGACGCTGGCCGAGGTGACCGAGGTGGAGACGTCGCAGAGGACGTAGATCTCCGGCCGCCGCGGCCGCTTCGGCCGGTAGCGCAGGCGCAGGGGCACGCCGCCGGTCTCCAGCGAGGCGCGCATCGTCCGCCGCACGTCGACCATCTGGCCCTTGCGGCGGCCGCGCTGCTCGTGGCCGAGGGTCGCCAGCCGGCGCTTCATCTGCGAGACCGCGCGGTGGACGGCGGCGAGGTCCTGGGTAGGGCTGGTCGGCAGCGTCCGGTCGAGCTCGGCCAGGGGCCGGGAGGGGGGCAGGGTTTCGGTCCGCTCGATCAGGTCCCGCTCCAGCTCCCGCCGCAGGTGCCGCTCGAACCCGGTCAGCTGGTCGCGGTCGATCGGCGGCCGCTCGCCGCCGTCCGCCGCCTGCGGTGGCTGCTGGCCGGCGGTGAGGCCGAGCGTGCGGCGGATCCGCTGCACGTCGACGCCGACCACGCCCGAGCCCTCGGCGCTGCCGAAGGCGGCGATCGCCAGCTGCGCCAGATCGCGCATCGCGTCCTCGTCGCCGGCGGCCATCGCCTCGCGGATCGCCTCGCTCAGCTCGTCCATGTCGAAACGCTCGCCGTCGCCGGCGGGCGACCCGCCCTCGGCGTGCTCGGTGATGCCGCGCTGGACGGCCTCGGCCTCGGCGGTGCGGAAGAAGTAGCGGTCGAACAGCAGCTCGAAGACGCGGCGGTCGTCCTGCGACTTGGCGATCGTCGTCGCCAGCGCCTCGCGGAAGTCGGCCCGCGAGGTCCAGTCGACGTATCCGAGCGCGGCGAAGGCGTCGAGCAGCTCCGAGGTTCCGACCGCGACCCCCGCGCCACGCAGCTCCTCGCAGAAGCCGAGCAGCTTCGCCGCCATCCCCGGCGGCCCGGCGTCAGCCTTCGGTCCGTAGGGGGTCGGCAAGTCTCACTCCGACGCGCTCGGCGACCAGGTCGATGTCGGTGCGGTGCTTGACGATGACCGCCATCGATTGGGTGAAGGTCTCGCGGTCGATGTCCTCGGCGCCCATCAGCAGCAGGGCGCGGGCCCAGTCGATCGACTCGGCGATCGAGGGCGGCTTCTTCAGGTCCAGCGAGCGCACCATGCGGATCACCTCGACCAGCTTGCGGGCCAGGGTCTCGGAGAGGTCGGGGGTGTGGAGGCGGACGATTTCCATCTCCCGCTCCATCTCGGGGTAGTCGAGCCAGAGGTAGAGGCAGCGGCGCTTCAGCGCCTCGGTCAGCTCGCGCGAGTCGTTCGAGGTGAGGACGACGATCGGCATCGTCCTCGCCTCGATCCGTCCCAGCTCCGGGATCGTGATCTGGAAGTCGGAGAGCAGCTCGAGCAGCATCGCCTCGAACTCCTGGTCGGTCTTGTCGATCTCGTCGATCAGCAGAACCACCGGCTCGGGACTGGCGATTGCCTGCATCAGCGGTCGCTCGAGCAGGAACTCGGGGCTGAAGATGTCGTCCTGGACGTCGCTCCAGCCGGCCTCGCCGCCGGCCTGGATCCGCAGCAGCTGCTTGCGGTAGTTCCACTCGTACATCGCCTTCGCCTCGTCTAGTCCCTCGTAGCACTGCAAACGCACCAGCTCGCGGCCGGTGGAGCGGGAGAGCGCCTTGGCCAGCTCGGTCTTGCCGACTCCCGCAGGCCCCTCGACCAGGACCGGCTTCCCCAGCTGCTGGGCGAGGAAGGAAACGAGCGCCGCCGGCTCGTCGGCGAGGTAGCCGACATCGGCCAGCGCCTGCTTCACATCTGCGACGGAAACGTCAGACATGGCCGCCGATGATAATCCCGGCCAGTGTTCGACCTCTGTCTGCCGCTCGCCGCGCTGCTCCCGCACAGCCCCACGCCATATATCGCGCTGATGCTGGCGGGGTTCGTCGTCGGCATCCTCGGCCACCTGACCCGCGCTCGCTGGCTGGTCGCCGCCGGGGTGATCTTGATCTTCCTCGGCGCCCTGCTCTTCCCCCTGCTCGCCAACGTAACCACCGAGGACCGGCCGCCGCCGATCGAGGAATCGCGCGGCGGCGGCGAGGAATAGGGATCATCGAGGCCATGGGACGCTTGGACGCGGTCGACCTGACCCTCAGCCTCGGCAGGGAGGAAGAAGCGGCTGCGCTGAAGCGAGAAGGCCAGCGCCTGACCCAGCTGCGGCTGACCCTCGGCGGCTTGATCGGCGAGCGCCGGCTCGGGCCGCCGCTGATCGTCGTCTTCGAGGGCTGGGACGCCGCCGGCAAGGGCGGGGCGATCAAGCGCCTGGTCGCGCCGCTCGACCCCCGCCACGTGCGCGTCACCCAGTTCGCCGCCCCCAGCGAGGACGAGAAGCGCCACCACTTTCTCGGCCGCTTCTGGCCGGCGCTGCCGGGCTGGGGCGGGATGACCGTCTTCGACCGCTCCTGGTATGGCCGGGTGCTGGTCGAGCGGGTCGAGGGCTTTGCCGGCGAGGAGGAGTGGGGCCGCGCCTACGGTGAGATCGAGACCTTCGAGCAGAGCCTCGCCGCGGAGGGGGCGATCGTCGTCAAGCTCTGGCTCCAGATCTCCGACGGGGAGCAGCTGAAGCGCTTCGAAGCGCGGGCGGACAACCCGCTGAAAACCTGGAAGCTGACCGAGGAGGACTGGCGCAACCGCGAGAAACGGCCGCAGTACGAGGTGGCGGTGGAGGAGATGCTGGAGCGTACGGACCGGCCGCACGCCCCCTGGCGCCTGATCCCGGCGGATTCGAAGCGCTTCGCCCGGGTGGAGGCTCTGCGCGTCGTCATCGAGGAGATCGAAGCGGGAATGCGGCGCTGGGGGCAGGAACCGCCGCCCCGCCCGTAAACTCCCCCCGGCCCTGTTCTCCGAGTACGAGGAGCCCGTTCTCTTGAGTCGTTTCCGAATCCTTGCGTTGTTCGCCACCCTCGCCGTCCTGACGGCTGTGTTCGCTGCCTGCGGCGGAGGCGACAGCGGCAGCAGCGACGAAGACCCGCAGACGGTGATCGAAAACGCGAGCCTGGAAGGCGTGAAGAGCGGCAACCTCGACCTCTCGCTGCAGATCAAATCCGAAGGGGACGAAGGCGGCGACGTCGACGTCAGTCTCTCCGGCCCGTTCGAAGCGGCCGACAAGGAAGAACTGCCCCAGCTGGAAATGAGCGCGGACGTCAGCGGCTCCGCCGACGGCGAAGACATCGACTTCGAAGGCGGCCTCACCCTTCTCACCGACCGCGCCTTCGTGGCCTACGAAGGGACCGAATACGAAGTCGATCCGACCACCTTCGGGTTCCTCAAGTCGGCCTTCGAACGCGCCCAGCAGCAGGGCGGAGATGAAGACATCACCGCCTGCCAGGAGGCGGCGGAAGGGATCAAGTTCAGCCAGTTCGCCGACAACCTCGTGAACGACGGCAGCGCCGACGTCGACGGGACCACGACGACCAAAGTCAGCGGCGACCTCAGCGTCGACGGCGCGATCGACGGGCTGATCGAGCTGACCGAAGATCCCGCCTGCAGCTCACAGCTGGAAGCGGCCGGCCCGCTGCCGATCGGCGAACTGGAAGAGGCCAAGGGCGAACTCTCGAAGGCGATCGAAAAAGCCCACGTCGCGATCTACGTCGGCGACGACGACATCGTCCGCAAGCTGGACGCCGAACTGACGATCGCGCCGGAGGATGCGGCTGACGAAAAGGTGGAACTGGCCCTGGAGCTGACCCTCAGCGGGGTCAACGAGGAGCAGAGCTTCTCCTCGCCCTCCGACGCGAAGCCGCTCCAGGACCTGTTCCAGAAACTGGGCGTCAACCCGCTCGAACTGCTCGAAGCCACCCAGGGCGAGGGGCTCGGAGGCCTGCTGGAAGGGATCACCGGCGGCGCGTCCTCCGGTGGGTCGTCTTCGGGCGGGGGCTCCGACAACGCCGCGTACGTGGAATGCCTGCAGGAAGCCGCCAAGACGGCTACCAACCTGCAGAAATGCGCGAGCCTGCGGCAGTAGCCCCTAGGCTCGCCCCGCCTTTGTGAACCCGAGCGCCCCACGGCTGAGCCCATCCTTCCTGGGGACGGCTCACGGCTGGCCTTACCTGCTGACGCCGCTGATCCCGGTCGCGGTGGCGCTCGAGCTGACCCATGCTCCGGCGACCGTGGTCTTCGCCGCCTCGGCGCTGGGGATCATCCCCACCGCGGCACTGATGGGCCGGGCGACGGAGGAGCTGGCGGCCCGCTCCGGCCCCGGGATCGGCGGCTTCCTCAACGTCACCTTCGGCAACGCGCCGGAGCTGATCATCGCCCTCTTCGCCCTCGGCCAGGGCCTGCAGGAGGTGGTCAAGGCCTCGCTCGTCGGCTCGATCCTCGGCAACATGCTGCTGGTGCTCGGCGCGGCGATGCTCGCGGGCGGCTTCCGCCGCGACAAGCAGACCTTCAACCGGACCAGCGCCGGGGTGCAGACGACGATGCTGATGCTGGCCGCCGGCGCCCTGGTGATGCCGGCGATCTTCGAGCTGATCGAGGGACAGGGGCTGCCTTCGCCGGGAGCGGAGGCGGTCAACTACGACAGCACCGTCGAGCACCTCTCGCTGGCGGTGGCGATCGTCCTCATCGCCACCTACGTGGCCGGGCTCTTCTTCTCGATGAAAACCCACCGCGCCCTCTTCAACCCCGAGTACGAGGAGGAGGACACCTGGGGCTGGTCGGTCCGCACCTCGGTCATCGCCCTGGCGGTCGCCGGGCTGCTGGTCGGGCTGATGTCCGAGGTCCTGGTCGGCTCGATCGGCGAGGCCTCCGAGGCGATCGGCCTCTCCGAGTTCTTCGTCGGGGTGATCGTGGTCGCGATCGTCGGCAATGCCGCCGAGCACTGGGTAGCGGTCCTGGTCGCGATGAAAGACAAGATGGACCTGGCGGTCAACATCGCGATCGGCTCCAGCGCCCAGATCGCCCTCTTCGTCGCCCCGGTCCTGGTCATCGCCTCCTTCTTCATGGGCGGCTTCCCGCTCGCCCTCGTCTTCAACGGGTTCGAGCTGGCTGCGATCCTGATCGCGATCCTGGTCGCCCACCAGGTGACGAGCGACGGTGAGTCGAACTGGTTCGAGGGCATCCAGCTTCTCGCCCTTTATTTCGTCTTCGGCCTAGCCTTCTACTTCGCCTGATGGAAGCCCTCCTACTTCTCTTCAGCTTCGCCATCGTCCTCGCCGGGGCGCTGATGTTCACCAACGCGGTCGAGTGGATCGGCCACAAGCTCAACCTCGGCGAGGGGGCGGTGGGCAGCATCCTCGCCGCGGTCGGCACCGCGATGCCGGAGACGTTGATCGCGATCGTCGCCCTGCTCGGCGCCGCCGAGGGCTCCGAAGACGTGGCGATCGGGGCGATCGTCGGCGCCCCCTTCCTGCTCGGGACCCTGGCGATGGGCCTGGTCGGCCTCTTCGCCTACCTCTACCGGGACAAACGCGAGCAGGGGGTCGAGCTGCGGGCCCACAAGCCGACGCTCGAGCGCGACCTCGTCTTCTTCCTCGTCCTCTTCGCGATCGGCGGCCTGCTGGCCTGGGGCCCCCCGGCGGAGGTGCGGATCGTCTTCGGCGTCGGCTTCATCCTCGCCTACTTCTTCTACATCGCCCTGACCCTGCGCGAGGGAGGCGAGGTGCAGGAGGAGGAGACCCTCAACCCGCTGATCTTCGAGCGCCGCCGCGAGCGAGCCGAAAACCCGGCCGTGGCCCTCTGCGTGATCCAGCTCCTGGTCGGGCTGGGGGCGATGGTCGGCGGCGCCCACCTCTTCGTCGAGGAGCTGCTCCACATCGCCGAGAGCATCGGCGTCGAGGCGCTGGTGCTGGCCCTGATCCTGGCGCCGCTGGCGACCGAGCTGCCGGAGAAGGTCAACAGCTTCTTCTGGGTGCGCGAAGGGAAGGACGCCCTGGCGCTGGGCAACATCACCGGGGCGATGGTCTTCCAGTCGATGATCCCGGTCGGGATCGGCCTCATCTTCACCGACTGGCAGCTGACCTGGACCGCGGTCCTCTCGATCGTCCTCGGCCTCGCCGGCGGCCTTCTCGCCTACGAGAGCCTGCACGTCTCCGGCCGCTTCAAGTTGCCGGCCGTGATCGGCTGGTTCGTGCTCTACGCGAGCTTCATCGTCGCGGTGGTCGTCAGCGCCTAAGCGGCTGCGAGCTCGCCCAGCGCCTCGAGCACGATTTCGTCGTGCTTTTTCGGCTGGACTTTGGGGAAGACCCTGGCGACCTTTCCCTTTGGATCGATGATGAAAGTCGCCCGCTGCACCCCCATGTACTTGTTGCCGTACATCGACTTCTCGACCCAGGTGCCGTATTTCTCGGCGACGGCGTGGTCGGCATCGGCCAAGAGGGTGAAGTCGAGGTCGTATTTGCCGGCGAACTTGTCGACGTCCTTGACCTCGTCGGGCGAGATCCCGATCACCCTCGCGCCGGCGGCCGCGTAGTCGGCTTTGCGGTCGCGAACGCCGCAGGCCTGGGTCGTGCAGCCGGAGGTATTGGCCTTCGGGTAGAAGTAGAGAACGACCGTCTGCCCCTCGAGATCCGACAGCTTCACCGTCTCGCCGTTCTGATCGGGCAGGGCGAAGTTGGGGGCCTTGTCTCCCTCGGCAAGCATCGCTACTCCTCGGGCTCGGGGTCCGGTTCGGGCCGTTCGTCTTCTTCTTCGAAGTCGTCGTCGGTCTCTTCCAGGGCGTCGCCGACGAGAGAGGCGCCCTGGTTGCTGGACTCGAAGCTCTCGAGGGCGCGGTCGCGGCTCTCTTCGTCGACCGGGACGTCGTCGGAGACGCGCACCCAGTCGGCCCCTTCGTAGCCCTCGAGGTTGTTGAAGACCTCCTGGTCCGGCGCGGCGGAGTCGTCGACGATCACCACGACCTCGGTCTGGGGGTTGAAGTAGGTCCCCGGCTGGTTGAGCATCTCGTTGACCTCGTAGAGGTTCTCCTGGGGGGTCATCGGCCCGATCCTATGAGATCGGCGAGCTGCCTTTCCGTCTCCGCATCGACGTCGAGCGGCTCCCGTCCTTCGCGCATCAGGCGTTCGTTGCGGGCGACGACCAGCTGGCGAACCTCGGCCCGCAGCTCGGCGTCGATCGCGTCCTGTCCGCGGGGGCGCTCGGCGCTCGTCAGCAGCCGCTCGGCCTCCACCTCCACGTCCAGCGGCTGCTCGCCGCGCTGCCGCTGCCGCTCGGCTTTGGCGTTCAGCATCTGGCGCACCTCGGCCGCCTGCATGGCGGGGTCGATCGGCACCGGCGCGCCGCGTGGGGAGGGCAGAACTTCGGAGTCGATCGCGAACGGCCCCTTGCCGAAGGAGCGCCACGAAGCCGCCGAGCGATGGAAGAGGTAGCCGGCGATCGGGGCGGCGATGCCGGAGATCGCCAGCAGCACGGCCCCTTTCTGGGTCGCCGTCAATGCCAGCACCATCTCCATTGAGCAAGGGTAAAGCGCGGGGATTGCCCCGGTTCGAGTCTCAATTGTCCGCTAACCTTGTGGGCCGATTGACTGATCAGTCAATCGGTGGAACGTCAGCCTTCCGGCGGCGCTCCCGCAGACTTCAGAGAAACGCGAAGAAAAGGAGCCCCGACCGGTGGTCGACTTCACCCTTACCGATGAGCAGAAGGACCTGCGCGAGCTGGCTCACAGCTTCGCCGAGAAAGACATGCGAAATGTCGCATGGGAGTACGACAAGGACGGCGGCTGGCCGCAGGACGTGATCGAGAAGGCCTGGGAGGTCGGGTTGATGAACACCCACATCCCCGAGGCCTACGGCGGTCCCGGCCTCGACTACCTCTCCGGCTGCCTGATCGAGGAGGAGTTCGGTTGGGGCTGTTCCGGGATCGGCACCTCGCTGGCCGCAAACGGCCTCGCTTCGGCGCCGATCACCCTCGGCGGCTCCGAGGAGACGAAAAAGAAATACCTGGGGATGCTGAGCGAGGCTCCCAAGCTCTGCTCCTTCGGTCTGACCGAGCCGGACGCCGGCTCCGATGTCAGCGGGATGAAGACCAAGGCCGTGAAGAAGGGTGACAAGTACGTCATCAGCGGCTCCAAGTGCTTCATCACCAACGGCACCTACGCCGATTACTTCACGGTGTTCGCCAAGACCGACCCTGAGGCCGGTCACCGCGGGATCAGCGCCTTCGTCGTCGACGCCGACCTCCCCGGGGTCTCCGTCGACAAGAAGGAGGACAAGATGGGTCAGCGGGCCTCCAACACCGCGACCATCTCCTTCGACGAAGTCGAGATCCCGGCCGAGAACCTCCTGGCCGAGGAAAACAAGGGCTTCAAACTGGCGATGATGACCCTCGACCGGACCCGCCCGGGCGTCTCGGCGATGGCCGTCGGTATCGCCCGCGCCGCGCTCGAGTACGCGACGG